>Ga0123354_10016586_pt1 | contig 11544 bp, 8 predicted proteins | sample TergutLab28metaG_2_FD_97872 | JGI IMG/M metagenome (GOLD analysis project Ga0123354, IMG submission 97872) | Labiotermes labralis P4 segment gut microbial communities from Petit-Saut dam, French Guiana - Lab288 P4 | ecosystem: Host-associated > Arthropoda: Insects > Digestive system > Gut ... | reverse complement strand
TGTCAGCCTTACGCACCGGCCGCCTTTACCCCCAGGAAATACTCCTGGTACTCATTTCTGTTAGAGGCTGAGTCGACCCCAGGGCCATAGTGCGATCGGAAGGATTTTATGTCAATGAAAGATCCAGCGACACCAGCTGGGTTCGAACCAGCGACCTTCCGATTTGTAGCACAGCACCTTAACCACTGTGCTATCGCGGTCCCCTCTTAAAATCAGTATTGTTAAAATAAGTTAAAGTTCAGTTAAAATACAGTATAAATTATTCAATTTGCAGCTTATGTAATTTTTGCGTCCGAACATCTACGTTCCAATTTTTCTTCAAATGAAGTAAGTTCTGGAATCAAACATCAGGTGTCTTGTGTTCACATTATAAAGGAACACGATTGCATATACAGAGCTGATTGGAACATCTACGTTTATGTATTAGAGTTTCAACATACGGCAAATTAAAATGTACATTACGTAACCGATATAAAATCATACAAAATACTAAAACCAGCAGACTGTGAAGGTCCCACTTGAAAAGTAATGCCATCCAGCACCAGACGAAGACGCAATCAAAGAAAGGCACATAAATTTCAGGACATTCGGCCTGTTGTAAACGTGACGCACCATTTAGCGGCTATTATGGTGTCTGTTTCTCCAACGTTAAAGTGAGGTCAGAAATTACACCCAGAGGAATCCCTAAAATAATCTGCCATATTCCTAGGAACCTCTACGTAAGAAAAAATTTACAGGACCGTTGGTAGCGCAAGGAGATAACTCCGGTATTTCCAAGTGCGGAAAAAAAAATCCTACCATATTTCGAGTAATATCTAGAATTTTGCTCAACACTTTACAAATTCTATGTATTTATTCCACGATTCCTAGGGAAACGCCGAAGTATGTTAAGAGGAACCCAGGATGGGAAACAATGGACTAATCATCAAGATCATTCGACCGTTTAAAGTGACACAACGCTGCACAAAACAGATGTTAGGTCTATGTAATGAATTAATCCAATCCGCCCAATCCTTCACCTACCTCAGGTTCCTAAGCCATGACGCATAACTTCAGCATAAGATTGACGCAGCCTCGGAATTCTGTTACAGCATTTTTTTTAACCATCTAAGGACGAAATCTATTCTATTTCATTTAAACACCCAGTCCGTATCGCGCAGTAAACCAATCAGCTAATACTGTGTAAGGAAAATTCCACTGTTTCTTTTTTGTGATACATACATAACATATAAATACCCTGTAGGCAGAATGAGGGAACTTTTATCGTTAAGACTAGTTTGTGTATGTACATTAACCGCTAGGCTTTAGAAGGCTAATCCACAAAAGTATACAGTATATAAAGACGCGGACACCCTACGTTCTGTCATCAAACCTGTCCCAACATACCAACTACGCCACCCACACACTCGACCTGATCCAACTACTAACAGCTCCGACAAGGCTACAAGAGAACGAACCACACCACAGTGTCTGGTCACGACTGCGAACATCACACAACCCAACGTTTGGTTTAACCACCGTTCTGTCAACAACGAACATAACTGGACCCATAACATATTACAGCCATTAACAGATCTAGTGAGGCCACGACAAGAAGTTCGATGGATGCCAGTCGACATCTCTCACTCTTCCCAGTAGCGCAAAGCCCTGGTCGCCGACGAAGGTTACGGCGTGTTCCTTAATCAGTCGGTATTAAATCTGCAAGCCGTACTTCCACGGCACTTCGCTTCAGATGCGGCAAATACTGCCTCATCTGAGAACATTGGGTCAGACTTAAGTTTGCTTCCGCGCTTTCGGTTTACACTTGTCAGTCTGGCTGGCGGTAACGGATCGTTAGCTTGTCCCGCACCCCTTTCACTCAGCAATTACTCGCCAGGAGCCTAGATCGTGATAGATGCCGGATAGTACAGCCGTGTGAATGTAACGACCAAACGACTGGAGTAAAACGCAGGGAAGTGCGCTGGGGGAGAAATATTAACAGTGGAAGTCGCTTCTTTAATATAACTTTAAAAATCAAGTCATTCAGATAGCCAGCAATTTCTCCTACACTTGTGGCACCCGACGACTCATTGGCATGTACATAAAAGCTTGCCACAAGCCCCTACATTGTCTGTTTAAAACCAGCCAATATCCCCAGTTATTTTACACAGTGAAACCTGTCATAACGGGGCCGCAAGAAACCGCATTTTTTTCCGTCACGTGCAGGTTCCATTTAATTAAGGTTGCACTGTAACATCATCCGATCTGCGCTTAGATCATCCAAGCTGTCTCTCCTCTTCTGTACTCACATCTGATCTCATCTGAACTACATATCGCCTTGTCAAACTTTCATTTACTTCAATTTCCCCAAACATTCTTCTTGACACTTTTCTTTCAAAAGCAGCCAGCCTTTCAGCAATATCTTTACTCAATGTCCAAGATTCTGCTTCGCATGCTTACATCATTTTTATTTTTTCACGTACAGGCAGTAATAAGCACTACATACAAGTACACAATTGGCGTACAACAACACAAAATTACATCAGTGACAAAAATGTTCGACGCTTTTATGCTGTTAGCAAAACGTACCTTCACTCTCATCGCATATTTCAGCCCCTCAGCTCAAACAATTCGCGGAAGGGCATAACAATTAACAGCGCACTGTGGGGTGTAAACGGCGACTCGCACAGACCCAAGTCGTTCTACATTGTGCGCCTTAAAGCAACCAACCTGTATCTTCGGATCCAGGTGGTCTGCTGTGATCCTGCCCACATATTTCAGTCCATTACTCAAAGTAAACCTCTTAAGAGGCCGACAGGTCGGTTGGTTAAGTCGTCTGTACCAAAATCGGATTTAGGTCGCCGCACAGAATCATAAATTACAAAGCCTAAAAAGACTGAGTGCCCACATGACGTTCGGGGGCCAAATGTTAACCACATATCTACGAACTCTCAGTGTTACATAAAAAGGACAGTTAAGGTGTTTGTTAGTCACACAGCAAAATGCAGGGTGGGAAATCTGGACGACTAAGGCGGTTACAAAAATTGTTAGCATGCAGGAAGCTGAAACTGTGAACTCGGTGGGAACGGGCAGCTTTACATTACAGAACTGAGCTGAACGTGTTCTTACTATCAAGTACTTGCAACCCCACATCCACAGAGCGAAAAAATTCACGCATATTCTCCATCATTACGTTTAGAGATACTCGTGTCGCCAGATTTTCGCAGCTCTACACGCTACAGACATTTAGCCCGATACGACGACGACTACTACTACTACTACTACTACTACTACTACTACCACCACCACCGCCGCCAACAACAACAACAACAACAACAAGCTACTTTTAGCAAATACCTGTTACTGAAATTAAATCTGTTTCGGTTTCCTCGATTACTTTCCCTATATAAAAAATGTGCCGATCAAAGTGGAAGCGCGGTCTAAGATGTGCGTGTGCGGCCGCTCGCTTGCGGGATCGAATCTCTCCGGAGGCATGGATGCCTGTTTCTTGTGGGTATTGGGTTGTAAGGTACAGGTCTTTACGTTGGGCTGATCAAACGTCCAGAGCAGTCCTACCGAGTGTGGTGTAACTAAGAGCGATCGTGAAGCCTCGACAATGAAGAGGCCTTGGACCAGTAGGGACTGATGCGCCATAAAAAAGTCGCAAAATATATTATCGAAGAAGCTGAGAAATCTGTGCACTGCAGCCATAACATTAAGGCCAATCACCGAAGTTTAGAATATAGAGTGATAAAGCCTACTTAACACCCTCTCGTTTGTTCTCTTACCAATTCAGAACAGCGACTAACTGTATTGCAACAAATCCAGCCGCCAATATAAAACTTAGGACAACACAGGTTCGAGGTGACAACTGGAAACAGCTGGTGGCCATACCACTCGGTTATGAAATAAAGACATTTTGGAAGGTATTTCATTCTTGAGGGTTTATGAATAGTAAATCGTGTTACACAATAAGTGTGCACACTTACCGTGCCACTGCTGTCTGTTCTGTAGAGTTTTCAATGGGTGGTCCAGATGCATTATCTCAAAAGTACACAAGGAAACGGGCAAGCACAGGCTTACGGCTTTATTCCACTGGCAGTAATACGTTCTAGCGATTTGTAAAGTGTCAGATGCAACTGTTACGGTTTATTTTTCAGTTCTGAACCGTACCTACATTCCTACAAAGCAATACCCTGATTATACGGAATCACGGACATAAGAACCATCTAAGCGTAATGTGCAAGCAGAGACAGTGCTAGAGTAACTATCAGTGTAAGAGCTGAGACAGTGCTAGTGTAAGTACACAACAAAACGTGTACACATTATTGTAGCAGAAACAGAGATAGAGACGCTAATGGGAGAACTCTTAGGTTTAGTGCAGATTAATAATTTAGGTTAGAATAAGATTGCTTAATAGTCCCTGTGACTAGATTGTAATGACATAAACCTCTGAAAGGCTTTATATATATATAAATATAAAAGAGCCATCTGACAGTAACGCCCCTTTATATCTTAATAGATTTCTCCTCTCGACTCATCGCAATGTGCAATGTTCCCAACATTCTGAACTACACAAGCAGATGTGTGTGAGTAAAACGTCACGTTTCGGCCGCCTAACCAGTGGTCCTCCTGGACATTAATGTTGTCGAGAAGAGTAAGTGCCCTTCCCTGTCGGTAATCATTTCCAACGCTGCAAGTCTCGACGCCTTCACGGCGGTGAGACTGAGGGTTCCGTCCTTCTGTGACAAGTCTCCACGTCATTAGACAATCGGTTCCTAACGTTTCGAAGAAACACGAGTTCCTTCAAGAGTTCTAAAGAAGAAAGCAACTCGGACCTCTACACCCTGGAAGCGATTTGTTTCACTCAAGGCTTAGGGAAACCTGCTACATACTAGACACGGACGCTCAAATTTCCAACGGTATGGGATGCGTCAGTCATTTTTTGTTTCAGCATGCTTAATTTTCTAGACTGGGCCGCCTATGTCCGCACGTCCCTTCCCGTACAGCTATGCATGCTCAACTGATTGTACACGTTTCACTTCGGTTAGGCTCACATCACGTACCCGAGTGGTCTAACGTGGTCTCCGTATTACTGCACATAAAATAACAACACTACACCTAAACACAACCATTTTTACGTCAATAGACGTCTAGCAGCTGCACCTCGGCCACTTATCGTTCCTCAGGATTAAAGCTTTGGCCTTGACAGTGCGGTAGGGAGTCCCTTATCTAGTAGAGACAGCAAACAGTAAATCCTGTGAAAAACCCTAGGCTCTGTCTTTCCCCTGGCCGTCAATTGTTAGGTGTTTAGTTTAAAAGGAGCCCAGGTTCAAACTTCACAACGACTCTGGCTAGACAGTACAAAAAATAAAATTCAGTTTCGCATGGAATTCACTCGCCATCACAAGAAACAAGTGCACTACAGTCCTACATTTTTTTAACTGGAACACATCGGTTAATTTAAAAAACACATGCAGGTCCCCCCCCCCCCCCCCGCCCAAGCTCAGAAACGATCTCCTTAGTATATCACACTACATCTTACAAAAACATAGCGGCATTTCGAGCACCTACATTCGAGTATTTTCGGACAAACACAGTAATACTTAAAACTGCATAAATTTTATACATCGCCGGTCGTTGAAAATCTTTCAAGGTATGATACCAGTAAAAACACTGTCTGTGTATTACCTGTTTTATTCACTTTGCTGAAACCAGACAGATCTGCATAAATTAACAAATCGCAAGTTGATTAAGCAAACGCGTCCTGAAAGTGTTACGACGTTAACGGCAAACATACATCATACAAACGACCTTCAAACGAAGTCATGAAGAGAGAAGCTAATAAAGAAGGAAAATAAAAATGTGGCATAACTCCGTGCTGATCGATAACAGGCTCGTTTTATCGGCAACTGCACTAGCTAAAATGACCGCCATCATGGACCACAGGGTATCAATGAACCGTTCAAAGTGGTGTATAAGAAGAGTAATAGCATGAATCAGAGCCCTGCACATGGTCCACCATAAGTGTCCGTATACACCTCAAAAACGTCGTTCGGGAACGAATTAAGTTACAGCGCCTAACGCTATAACGAGAAATTAAAATGCTTTCATACATTACATGAAGGATAGCGATTCTAGTGACGATAATCGGCGTATGGAACACGGGGGTCAATTAACGCGTCACGGAAGCCAGCGAGAACTGGGCATTTTTATTTTTTGTGGCGCTGCGGCCCAACGCGGGCCATGGCCTCCTCATTCTTGAGGTTTCTAGATCATACACAATGACGCATCACAGTCGGTAGGACTCGTCTGGACGAGTGATCAGCTCGTCGCAGAGACCTCTACCTGACAACACACAACACTCACAACAGACAAATACCCATGTCCCCGGCGGGATTCAACCCCACGATCTCAGCAGGCGAGCGGCCGCAGACCTACGCCTTAGACCGCGCGATTACTGGGACTGGAGAGAACTGGAAATTACTAATACAAATTCAGCTGGGGGGGGCCATGAAAGTTTCTGTAAAATCAGCGATGTAATGTACAGTACTGTGTTACACAAGAGTCCCAAAAGCAGTCATAAACAGCTGCCGCAGATTTCTTCAAAAATAGGGGGTGAACAAGGTGTAGGGAAGTTAAAAGTTCACAGGCAACAGAGTCAGATGTAGATGCTTCACAAATATTCCTAATTGAACGAAAGGACCTACTTCTACTTCTTCTACTTACTATTGCTGCTGATACTACTACTACTACTACTACTACTATTACTACCACCACCACCACCACCTCCTCTACCTCCACCTCCATCTCCTCTTCCAAAAGTAATAGCCAGCGAATTCCCACATACACAGTATGTCTCTAATCTCTACCACCTCGAGCCAGTGCAGTACTGAACCCAGAACGCTAAAACAAATGTGAAATATGAGTTTCATCAGACATGACCGTCAGATTCATAGGTTCACTATCAATCTCCGCACAAATTTCGTGAATTTGTGCCAATGTCGTTTTCTGTTTGCGGCCATACGAAACTTCAACAACGATAAAAATCCGACACCGCGACTGCGAAAGTTCCAACGTCGAGTAATATTAATGGTGGGCGAAGAGGGAAAGTTTTAGATGCAGGGCCTCAAGGTCTATTGAAATGAGTTTTATCCAGGCATTTTACCGGCGGGGGTGAGGGGTGGGAGGTACAAAAAATGAACCAGAAAACAATGAAAGTGTCCTCACTTACCAAGAAGCGCAGAGCGATCCACTTCAGGTTATAATCGAAGTAATTTTACCCCTGATGTCACATTATGGCGTGCTGGGTACCGTATATTTTCGGTTTAAAAAACTTCGCCGAGTCAGAGTTGAGACCTTACCAATTAAAGACTAACACTAACTTCTATATGAACGCAATATGCTACGTTCATTGTACAATAAGCTTACTACCGTGATTATAAAACTTTCACATTTTTTGCCAATCATAATCTCATATCGTTGTCTCCATGTCCCGAATTGATAAGGCCACCGTAACTTTTAATTCCGGGATTTAAAAAGAATGTATTAAAATACCAAGCAGTTCGTAACGGCGAGCCGTTTGTGCCGACTGCCAAATGAAAAACAGACACGCTGCGCCTCTATTACTGAATCAAAGGGCGACGTCGCTAAATGTTCATCTCAGTTTCGATGGCGTAGGTACAACCGTTTCCAACACGAAGCCACGTCTACATTCCGCTCGGTTCAAAATTCACTATAACGAGAAAAATGTCCGAAGTAAAACTTGCAGACTAAGTGAAATAATACGCCCGTAGATAAGTAGCATATACGAAATGTTTTGTACTGTAAGCCGTTTTTTAAAAAATAACAGTCTGTTTAGAAGTTCGTTTAAACGCAGGAGTTGAAGTACCGTTGAAGTACCGGAAACTTCAAATTCGTACAATAACTTCTACTGCACACCATCCAATACAAGATGTCATCGTTATTAGATCAGTAAGTGGAGAAATAAAATAGCCAAAGCATCCGAAATCTAAATTAAGATTAATTACAGTTCTATACATTTTGTGGAACGAATGCCTAAACAGCGGGGCTCATCATCCTTAGGGAAGAATTACGATCATCCTTAGGGAAGAATTACGACATGAAATTCAATAATGTATAAACGTGTCACACAAAGGCCTTAATATCGACCGAATGCCCAAAGCTGCGAGGTCAATGACTTCTCCTTGCTAAGGCTATTGTGAATATACAGACTGCATGCAATACATTTATCATAAAGTGACATAACAAAACCGTCAGACCGCAAAAAGATGTCAATAAAGCCGCATGTTTTAAGTCTGTCCAATCAGGCTACATCTGACCTCTTCCAGCCGCTTCAATTCATGGAATTCCCATTGTTTCAGGGAGGAAAAAAAAATTGTTACCACACTGCAGGTTATTCAATAAATTACACAAGACTACATAAAGAAACGGGATCGGGTTATGTACTTTGCTGTTTACACATCGAACTAATCACTGTGAATAATTCAAGGCCTTCCTGCCTAGGAACATTAATAATCCACAGTAAGTAAGTAATTACTGCTCGTATCTGCTAACCATTAACAGATTATTGTGCTTCGTTAACACGAAGAATCAAACCAGGTAACCATATAGCTCTTCACAATTGGTGTCCAGCAGAGCGATCTCCAGTTTTTGACAGCAGAGGATTACAGTGAACACAGTGCGATGTGGGGTGCACCTTGAAATTGAAGAAAAATAAACATGAAACGCGTGGAAGCACGTGTTTACTCCTATTTTATTAGCTTGATCAGAGGGTGGTGACGTATAACTGTTTAAAGCCATGTGCAAATTACAGGTGCCGCAAAACTTAACAATAAAAACTGCACCTTGTCTTACGGTGTGCGTGTGTGTTCACTAAGACTCTCACAGTAAATACCAATCGTTTGTCTAAACTGTGGTATAACCGGTTCCTCTTCAAAATGGACGTGAACTGCGTTCTCTGTGGGTACAAACTGAAGTTCTGTGTAAAACTCAGTAGGATATCCCTCACCAAACAGTTAATGTAACAAATATTAACATCGTACCACACTCCTGCAGGTTAAGGGGATTAGCACCACACCCAAACAAAACAAAATAAACTATACTACACGTACATGACGGGGACTGCGGTAGCACAGTGTTTAAGGTGCTGTGCTACAAATCTAAAGATCGCTGGTTCGATTCCAGATGGTGTCATTGGAATTTTTCATTGATATAATCCTTCCGGTCGCACTATGGCCCTGGGGTCGACTTAGCCTCTAACAGAAATGAGTACCAGGAGTATTTCCCGGGGGTAAAAGCGGCCGGTGCGTAAGGCTGACAACCTTACCACCATCCTGGGCCATTGTCGCATAATCTGGGAACCTTAACTTCCTGGAACCCTCTGGGCATCTCAGGCCTGTAATGGGACTGATTTAGTTTTACACGTATATGAAACTAAACCAAACTAAACCGAACGCAAATAAAGTAAGTGTGAAAATTTGTATTCGTACGAAAATATTAACGAAAAAGCAGGCGTCCTTCTAGGTCTCTTACGTAATTTCGTAAGAACTTAACTCAGATCTTGTTAAATGATCCAATCTGGGGATTTAAAATATGCACTGTTATTATTCCTAGGTGCATTAGGTAGCTCTCCTCCGCCCCGGCAATTAATAAACAGCACGGGCAGGCACCGGATGCTAAACAACCTACGCAGTTGATGCAGTTGACACAGTGTCATAAAAAACGTACAGACCAGTCTCTGAAACAGGTATTATGACAGTAAATAAAACACACAGTTGTGCCAACAAAACAACAAACACACAACAAAGGAGTTTCAATCACTATGCACACAGACAACGAAGTGCACAAAAGACCATGGCCGGGAACTAAACTCAAAGTGGTGATGACCTCATCTTCCTACACCAACAAATGGAGGAGGAGGTTTTAACGGATGGTCTGTGTTTGATGTGGACAAGTTGAAAGTTACTATACTATGCAATGAAGTAATCTCGCGGTTTAAACAACGGAGTGCTGCACACAGCGGATGGGTCACGTTAGCACTGACATCACGCGAGGGTTAACGAGGATGTTAAGTCGCAAAGCGAAGTAAAAACAAAAGAATACGTTTCTCGTCTCCTTCTAGCCTAACAACAATGTCCACATTTGACTTCTTTTATGTGACCATATGTCCGTCAATGGAAGTGATGCAGCAAGATTCACAACTTGTACGTAATGAATAGGAAATGGCGATGTTTTAGTAATGTCTAATTTTAACGAATTACGTACACACAGATAAGGCATAAATTCTGAAAGGTAATTAACCCTACTTTAACTAAATACGAGCACCTCATGCGCTATTATGCACTGGAAAATCAGTTTCTAGATTGTTGCCCTTGCAATAAACATTAAAAAAACGTAAAGTTCACTCTATAACAGGCCATTAAGGCCCAAAGGAGGAGCAGATGTATAGCTTTACTCTTTCTTCAACGTCGGCATTAGGTGGGGGTAAGTGGTCAATGTCACGCCCGGCTTGCTTTGCTCCCGGGTAAGAGATCAGGTGCTCATTGTACATTGTGGGCCCCACGACCCGCCTGGACTGCTGTGGAAAATCCCGCCCCCCCCCCCACCGGAATTCGACCCCCGGACCGTCCAGCCCGTAGCAAGTGGCTATACCGACTGCGCTATCCCGGCCCACCCTTGCTACAAGAACACAGACATACAGGCAATCATCTGAGTGTGAATCTGCAAGTAGACTGTTGGTATTTACAGAGGTGAGCAGCACGCAGCGAAGAATGTTTCAGCGGTATGCGAAGCCACGTCCCGCACAATACGAAGCAGCCAACTGTACAGTGTTTGATCATACACGCAGGGACGTAGCCGGCACACACAAGCAACCGCGAAAAAGTTGGGACGCAAGTGAAGAAGATACTGCTCAAGCTGTGCATCATTACAGCTTCCACACTGCTGTCCACCGTCACATCGGAAGGAACCATAAAGAATTATCATCTTCATATACATATATACATACATCAACCCCACAACTGTAATGAATATCATGGAAAGAAGGCTCAATGGCTGATACATCCCCCCCCCCGCCTCCTAACCCTTCGGTATTACATAGGCCTTCTCCATTCATCCAAATCCCTCTTCCCCTCCAAACGTAATACAGGAAACGGTAAATTATAGTAATCCGCCCTTCATATGCAGACAGCATGGTACCCTGAATGATATACACACATGTTGATGATAAACCTCTACCAGCATACAGTCACTCGCACAAAGCCTCTGGCTGCCTTTTCATGAAAGCAAGCTAATATGCTGGCCCAACTGCCTGGTATTTCTCATCACACCAAGCTTCTTCCACTTGCACTGTAGCACCGCCACATTTTGCGATGCATTAAGCCCTCCTGCCACGGTTCGAACCTCATCCGGTCTACAGATTACGGTTTCCGTTTTCAACGTCTTCCAGGTCAACTTCGAGGGGGGGGGGGGGGGGCTTAAAAAGGGGCCCGAGCCCCCTTTTAAACCCAAAAAAACAAAATTTAAAAAACTTTTTTAAAAACC
>Ga0123354_10016585_pt1 | contig 11544 bp, 7 predicted proteins | sample TergutLab28metaG_2_FD_97872 | JGI IMG/M metagenome (GOLD analysis project Ga0123354, IMG submission 97872) | Labiotermes labralis P4 segment gut microbial communities from Petit-Saut dam, French Guiana - Lab288 P4 | ecosystem: Host-associated > Arthropoda: Insects > Digestive system > Gut ... | reverse complement strand
TGGAACATCACACATAATACGGAAAGTACTGCAATGTGAAGCTTGAAGCCTGAGTGTTGGGGATCACCGCTGGTTCAAGAGAAGTACCAGGAAGAAATGCCTGTGACAGGAGACATACATATCGTATAATAATAATGATAATGGGCTAAGAAGTGGATCAGGGAGTTGCCCTCACTCTCTCCAGGGACATGTGATGCGAACATATAGCCTCTCTGTACTCAAGACCGTCCATGTGCAATACAGAAACACGTCCTACAACATGCAGCCCTGTTAATTAACAGATAATGGCAGATCTAAAGGAGTAAACCTCAGAAAAAAAAACGCCTTGGTCCAAGGTGTTCACTGCCATGCTGAAGGACTACAGGCACATCCATGGTGGAGGGTAAGAAACTAAGAATGGTGAACTTTGAGAAGTGGCAACCTTTGGTTTCAAGCAGCCTTACTGCAGCTGACAGGGCTATACTGCAGTGGACAGAATATGTCCCTAGCTACTTGTGGGACAGTAATGGTGATTAGAAAGCAAAATGGTGCAAAAACAGGAAGAAGGAAATAACAGATATCCTCTAACAACAATGAAGAGACTGGTAACCATACCAAGGAAACTCAACATGGACAATTTCAAATTCCACTTGTATCAGAACCAGGCAACAAAGTGGAAAGGAATAAAATAATGATCTGATTGATCCAAGAGGAGATAAAAAAAAGTGTTGTGGTGTTTAATTTACAAACAAGAAAAGATATCACAGGAAAATTAAAAGCCAGTATATGAACTATGGAGAGAGAGAAACCCAACAACAAGAATAATGTAGATGCAAAATTATTGTTAAATCCAAAAAACTACGTTTCAAAAGCTAAAAGAATAACAATTGTTGAAATTGATGAGATAAAGAAAAATTACAGACTGAAAATAGGGAATGACACAGAATATCACACAAAAGGAACAAATGTTGGTAACAAAATGGTCATGATTGATACAGAGCATCCAAAGAGAGCTGAAGAAAGTAACAATATGGACTTAGGAAATACAAGGAGCACTCAGGAACAGAAGTAGGGCAGCACACACTTAAAAATAAATGTGGCATAAAGTAAGTCTGCTACAAATGTCTGAAATGGAAATGTTGTCAAAACTAAAGGAAAACAGTAAATTGATGAAGCTTAAGGATGAAATAATGAAATTATTGAAGAACTTTTGAAAAAAATGAATTAGACATAACAGATATAAACAACATGATATGTGCTGCAGCCACAGTTGTTACAGAAAAAATTAATCATCCTAGCAAAAGGGGCAAAAATATAAGAAATGAAAACATTTGCACAATATGAATGCAGAGACAAATAAGTAACTGGTGAAAAGAGATATCAATACTTGCTGAAACCGAAACAGTCTCTGATCATGGAAAACTCAATAGGAAAAAGTGAACAATTTTTAAAAAATTTAGAGTGACAAATGCCAGAGAATTAGTACAGTTGACAGAGATATTGAAGCATAAAGTGCAAGCAAAAGCCCAAAGAATCAGAAGATATAAAAAAAGAGGAACTCAGTATCTCTAGAGTAAGATGTTCAAAGAAGACACCAAAAAATTTACAGAAACTTGGGCACAAAGAATACAGATGCCAGAGAACCCCCATCTATGGCAGAAGTAGAGCGTTACTGGAAGTCATAATTTTAATTTTAAATTGAGCCATCCCCGTTGTGTGTATATAAACAATAGGTGTGGGTATCAGTCAATAACACAACAATATAGATATTGTTGTGTTATTGACTGATACCCACACCTATTGCTTACTGGAAGTCACTTTGAGAAGACAAAGCACAGCTTAATGAAAGGACAGAATGGATAAGAAAAAAGAGAGAAGAGAAATCAGTAATGTGGATTGGGGGCCTACACAAACTATGGAAATCACTTCATTTTTGTTAAATGCTCTCAATTGAAAATCTCATAGAAGTGATAAAATACAAAATTACTGGCTTCAAGCATTCCTAGCTGCCCACCTGCACATTACAAAATACTTCAATGCAATAATGGAAGAACCAGAGTAGGTACCTGCATGGCTAACCACAGGAATCATGAGACAACAAGGAAGTCAGAAACTACCAACCTACAGCATGCTTGACGACCACGTACAAAGCCCTAAAAGGCATAATAGCCAGTAGAATATCTGCACATCTGAAGAGAACAGCTTATCACCAGCAGAACAAACAGGATGTCACCTTGGAAGTAAAGAGTGCAAGGTTCAATTAATTATATCAAAAGCAATGTATGAGGACTACAAGAGCATAAAAAAGAAGTGGAGTATAGTAAGAAAGAATTGACAGTGTTTCACATAGCTGGGTAGAAAAATCTATGGAGTTGGTAGGAATGAAGAGTAAAATTGTCAGATTTTTCAAATTATCAATGGAGAAATGGAACAAAACACTTCAGTTAAAAACAGACCAGTAAGTATTGCAGTCACAACCCATTCAGATATGAAGAGGAATATTCCAGAGGGACTCTCTATTACTATTATTATTTTATATAACACTTAACACATGAGCTGAACACAGTTGATAGTGGACTGAACTGAGAGGAACAGAAATCACTTTCTGTATATGGATGGCTTGAAACTGCCAGGTAGAATTGAGGATAATTGGAGAAAGAAATAAAAATTGTAAACCCAATTAGCAAAGACATTAACATGAATTTTGGATTAGAAAAGTGTGCAAAAATTTGTTTAATAAAAAATAGGATCCAGAGCAAACCATAAAAATTTGTTTAAAAAAGGTAGAGTCCAGGGCAAAACACATATAGGAAGCACATTAAAGAACTGAACCCAAGACAAGCATGTAAGTATTTAGGTATAGAAGACAGCCATGACATAAAGCATGAGAATGAGAAAGAAAATTTGAAGAAGGAACACTTGAGATTACGATTAGTTTTGGGAAGAATAAAATTCAAACAACTGGATCATTGGCAGTACCAGGACTTAAATACAGTTTTGGAATTATAAACTGGCACCAAGAAGAGCTGCAAAAACTGGATAGGAAAACAAGGAAACTGCTAACCATCCATGGACAGTATCACCAAACAGCAGACATAGATCATTTGTATGCTTCCATAAAACGGGGAGGAAAGGACCTGATGAAGTTAAGAAGCCTATGTACCAGAAATTATGCAACTGGTGGAATGTATAGACAGCAAGGAAAATCCACTAATACAAATTGTTAGCATGCACCAACACATCAACCATCAACTCAACGATGTTACAGACAGCTAGATGCCTCAAGAGAGAATTAAAGAGAGGAATAATACAAATAAAGGACAGCACAGCAGAGAAATAAAAGGAATGATGACCAGGGATGAGAATGCATGGAAAACTTCCACGTAACATAGATGAAAATCTGGTACGTAATGAACATTCATATCCATGGCTAAAATTTGGAGACATTAAGGGAGAAACAGAAATCATAATAGTGGCAGCTCAAAACCAAGCAATTAGAACAAACTATTTAAAAAATACAATTTTGAAGTAAGAAATTTACAGTAAATTCCAGTTATGTAAACAACAAGAAGAAACTATTGACCACCTAACCACAGGGTGCTCCATTTTGGTGAAAAATTATTTCTTTATGAGACATGATAAAGTTTGTGCACATTTGCATTTCTAAATATGCAAAGCACTAGACATTGAAACGACAGGCAAATGGTGCACACTCACACCCAAACCAGTATGCAAACATGAAGATTTGCCTGTTATGGAATCAAGGGTTACATATAGAGAGATAAGTTACAGTGAACATCAAATGTCCTTTTATTAACACCCAATCCTTGTAGAATGGCAAATTGAGTCTTGAGACAAAGAAGTCATTATAGTTGCTAAGCAACACATCATGAAGATGTATGGGGGAGTGGATATATAGCTCCACACATTCCTAGCCTAAGCATTTGATAGATGTATGTATGTCAAGCATCATTAAAAAAAATATGTTTCTCTGTTTATTCGTTGAATTATCTTAACTCTAGAAGTCACTATAGTTGTTAAGCAACACATCATGAAGATGTATGGGGGAGTGGATGTATAGCTCTACACATTCCTAGTCTAAGCATTAGATAGAAGTAAGTATATCAAGTGTCATTTAAAAAAAAGTATGTTTCTCTTCTTATTCATTGGATTATCTTAACTCTTAAACATAGATAAGCAAGGTAAAACTCATGTTAGATATCACATGTGTATCAGTCTTGTGCTGCAGTTTGAAGGTGACAGAAGTGAGAGCAGTTTAATTTTGAAAATAAACATGGGTGATGCAGTGAAGATGTACAGCTTGGAGGAAATTAAAGGGCATAATAGTGCTGAATCTGCTTGGTGCATATACAAGAACGGGGTATATGACGTTACAACATTTATTAATGAACATCCAGGTGGTGCCGATAACCTTCTGGAGGCAGTTGGAGGTGACCTCACAGCAACATTTGATGACCAGGGACATTCAGATGATGCACTTAAAATTCTGAAGAAGTTTAAAATTGGTGAACTTAGGATGGAAGACCGTACCCAAGGAGGAAGTTCTACAAACAGTGGGAAATCCAAAGTATGCTGTGTTATTATGTAGCAGACTGAACAATATTTCAATAATAAATTACTAGTTCAGGATTTCATCAATCATTTTGAAAGTATACATTTTGTTTTTGCCATTGTAAATTTAAATGAGGTTTTACAGTGCAATGATTGTAACACCTCAAACTGTTACATTTTTTGCAATAATTTTTATAAAGAGGACAACAGTAGCAACATGATCATCATAAACTGTATTTCTTCCATCAGTGCATGGCCATGAATTATTTAAAACTGTATTTCTTTCGTTTTTGATTGAATTAAGTACAAGTAATAACAAGTCACTAGCCTATCGTTGTTCTTAAATGTCATCTCACATATGAAAGTTATAAGAAACTTAACGTGGATGGGGGTGTGGTGGTACTTTTTTCCATTGCAAACAAGAGGATTTGAGGTTCTCATGTCAGTGACTGTAAACAACAGTCTCTTAGGAGCTGCAATGCTATGTAGTCCGATAGAAAGTTTGGGCCTTTCAGAGGAGCCTGTTGCCTCCATCTTCAGAGGGGATTGTGTCTTCTTCTCGAAAAACACTTATATGTTCTTCCTAACAAACTTATGATGCCATAGCATAACCAAACTTAAATGACTTAAAATGAGTATTGTAGGTCTATATACCTAATAATGCTGCATCTAATATTAAAAAATTCTAACTATAAAATGGCAGTAAGATAAATATTATTGAACTTTGAGTTATTCTAGCACAATCTAACATGAAACCAAATGCACTTCAGTGGTTATTACTGGTTTATATTTATGAGTTCCAAGGTTTGAATCTCAGCCCAGAAACTAGTAATCTTGACTGGTTCCTGTGGTTTTCTTCAGTCCTTCCTACCAAATGCCAGATATTATTATTAAAAAACTCCATTACTAATTTGTTCCACACTTCTACTACTTCAATATTCACAATTAATCCTACCCGTTTTCTATATGAAAGCTGTGAATTTGAAGGAATGTTATTAAACAATGCAAGACACCATACAATCAAACACAGATTTCATGGTTGGTTGAGTAATGAATGATTCTAAGTTGGTGCATACTAAGCAGATTCAAATACGTGGTAACTTGCTTGTGCAGTTTAACATGCTACGATCAAGATTAGTGTTAAATAGGCAAGAAAAAGGAAAACTTCTCACATATTTATCTTTCATTACTTATCCCTTGTAGGTTACAAATGGTTATGTTTTCTTCTTAAATTCAAATGTTCTACCTAATTATGGCCTGTTTTAAGAATTAAATATCACACATCTTTCTTCATTATATACAATTCTAGAGTTGGGCATATGTTGATAGAGCATATTTTATTCAAAATGATGCAAATAATAACTTCATGAAGTATGCCATGACTTATATAGAACATCTACTTTAGCACTGTGTGCATTAACAAATGTTTGGTAATTGACTTCTGATAGTGTTTTACAGATTTACTGATGGCACATTATGCGTGCTTGCTTCCTTTCTTCTTGTGTGTGTGTGTGTGTGTGTGTGTGTGTGTGTATGTGTGTGTGTGTGTGTATGTGTATGTGTGTGCATGTGTGTATGTGTGTGTGTGTGTGTGTGTGTGTGTGTGTGCATGTTATTTACACTGCTATTTGCTTTCACACCAAACAATGTCTTTGTAGGAGCACAGCTACATACTCACAACATAAGACTATTCAATATGACGGAGATGGTCACTGTAACAATAAAATGCAGTATTTTAATGTTACACAATTATAACAGTTTAAGGTACCTGATTTGGGTATCGGGGAAGGTATCTAGACCAAGGAGGGTGGAAGTAATAAAACCTGTATCAAACTGCACAAGAATGACTGTCATGATTTATACCCCTCACCAGACATTAATGAGATGATTGAATCAAGGAAGATCAGATGGGTTGGGTATGAGGCATACACTGATAAAGGGAGAAATGCAAAAAAGGGTTTGATAGGAAATCCTGAAGAAAATCACCCATTTGGAAGAACTAAGCAACATGAAAATATGATATTAAAATGGATCTTAAACAGAATGGGAGGGTGTGACTGGATTCAACTGGCTTGGGATAAGAACTAGTGGCAGGTTCTTGTGAACATGGTAATGAACTTTCAGGTTTCAAAAAAACACATTTTTCTGACTAGTTGTGGAACTATCACCTTTTCATGAACTAATTCCACAGGATTTCAGTCAGTAAGTGAGTGAGAAAGTGAGTGAGAAAGTGAGTTAGTTAGATAGTGAGTGAGTGAGTGATTGAGTGAGTGATTGAGTTAGTTAGTTGGTTGGTTGGTTAGTTGGCTAGTTAGTCAGTCAGTCAGTCAGTCAGTCGGTCAGTTAGTTCATTGGTTGGTTGGTTGGTTGGTTGGTTGGTTACTTACTTACTTACTTAGTTAGTTAGTTAGTTGGTTGGTTGGTTAGTCAGTCATTCAGTCAGTCGGTCTGAATTAGTTTGTGATGCCTTGAGACTGATGTAGCAGTCTGACCAATAATGCCCAATTTCATGAGGGGGAACAGCATACCATACTCCCTTTAGGTTTGAGACTGTTCAGAATTACGTTTCACATCACAGGATACAAGAAAGGATGAAGATTACTGCCATGTGTAATGTGTCACAATGCAGTGTGTAGCACTTTACCATGTCAGAAGAACATACTGCCTATGTCTCTAGGGAAGAACTACAAGTTTCATACAGCAGATCAGAATGGCATGGAAGGTTTATAAGCTCTGCACTGAAAGGTTTTACCTTCTACCCAACAGAGAGAGGCAGTATGTTCGTCTGAAATGTCAGGAAATTGACACAAAAATACATAGTGTCATATATCATAAACAAATACTTTCCACAGTCATCTATGAGAACCTCAGTCTCACAAAATAAATTGAGTTTGTGATATCCTAAAACAACGCACGCACGCACGCGCGCGCGCGTGCGCACACACACACACACAGTGAATATGCATCCATATAAAGATCATATTTAAGTATTACACAATCTCTGTGAATCAGCAACCACTTCATTAGGACATATATTGCTATTGAATCATGGATTTATCACCTTATCTTAAAAATACATGTCTAATAACTATAACACGTAGGTGTTCAGAAGATCATGAAAACCCACCTGAAATAAGAATCTGATATTAAAACCTACTTGAGCAGGGTTAAGTATTATTTAAAAGTGGTTCTATATAAAGACAAAGCAGCAAAGTCCTATGATTGATGTGTTTTAATGTGTTGCAGAATACACACAATGACCACCTATATGCTATTTGATTTCAGGTAAATCCCAAATTGACTCCTTTCCAGTTCATTGCATTTTCTTCCACACCACTGCTGCCTACATTCGTGTTACACATTTCTGAACATCTGAATTTTCATGTCTGTTCAAAGAATGAATGACAAAAAAGCAGTAAAGTTTTTCTACAGACAAAATTGAGAGGAAAAAGAAAAATAATACAGCTGATATGTTGTCAAATGTAATGGTCTGGAGAAACGTAAGTGCTTGAAAAACGTGGTGGTAAAGAGTTTAATCCACGTAATTTACATTTCAATAATTCTTTCAGACTTATGATTATTACTTCAAGAGTTACTTTCAACATCTCTGTTGTGAATTTAATGATTTAAGAAAATTTTTAATTGCACACATAAAAAGAAATTTGTGAAATACATAGCTACAAGATTAACTGTTTTTTAGGGGTATCTGGATCTCATGTAAACCCATGGTGAATTGTCCAGTATGGCTAGTATTTTACTGCCAAGCCATTGATACGTAAGAAACGACTTACTTTCACTATTACAAAAAAAATTTGTATTTCTACCTCTTCACCAGCATATCTGAATCAAAGCTTAAATGCCCACGGCAGGAGGTTTGCATGCTGCGCCAGGAGATTTAAATTTCTCGTAAGCAGCATTTCACAAGACAAATTATATAAATTATAATTCTGAAGTTAAAGGATCCAAATAAGGAATAGATTTTTTTAGACAGAATCTGTTTATTGGTACACAAATTTGTGTATAACCATTATTTATCAATTATTTAGATGACTGTTTATATTTATTACAATGTTTGTACCATTTATCTTCACTTTACAAAAGATAATTACACATAGAGCAAAGTAAAGTTCATCCCAGAACAGTCTACTAAGCCACAGAGGGCAGTAGAGTTATAACTCTATTCTTCCTTTAATCTCAGTGTTAGATGGAGATAAGTGGTCAAAGCCACGCCCCGGCCACTTTACCCTTGGGGATGACAGTTCCTTTTGTATAGGGAATGGGTGGGCCCCAAGGCCAGTCTGGACGGGTTCGGAAATCCTCGCCACCACCAAGATTCAATCTCTGGACCGCCCAGCCTGTAGCTTGTCACTATACTGACTACGCTATCCCGGCCCTCAAGATAGTTACATATATTATTACACATAACCAGCTATGCAAGCCCTGACTCAGTCTACTTCCAAACACTGCAACATACACACATCAACAAGGACACGACCAATATATGCTGCCACATCACCACCGAATTAATCACACACCGATGTACCATAACTGACTATTTTAACAAGTGCAACTTTAGCAAGCAGAAATAATGTGTTCCCTGAAGATGGCGTGACTGCGCCAAAACATGTTGGAGCTATTTTAATGTAAATTTTAGTATTGTTTTTTAAAACAATCACTTGTGCTTTAGTTGGTGAATAAAAAACTTTGACATATTAGTGTTTTTATTGTGCCAGAAATTAAAATGTTGATTCTGGCTGTACTTTGAATGAAAGCACAGTCAGTTTTAGAGTGTAGGATTTCAAATTTGCAGCTGCAGCTGATGTGTTTATAAATACGCTGTTGTGTGCTGCAGCTGATTCAGAATTTAAATAAACCCTCCCCATTGAAGCTGTGAAGCAGGTAGTTTATTTCATCATTAAAAACAGCCCGACACTTTGAAAGCTTAAAATTAGGAAAAGTGCTTGTGTGACTCTAAAGAGGCCTAACCAATCAAAGATATATATTTGATCCTGAATCTGGGGAGCAATCTAAAGAGACTGAATTTATAGTTACGCCCCACTATGGAGTATATAAGGCCAACTAACGGGTCAGACAGACAGGGGTGTACAAGAACACAACATAAACTACGCTGTTTACAGATGTCACGCCAGAGAAAATTCAAGGGTCGGACAAATACCAGTATTGGGATCTTCGCTCTGTTGGGATGTTATGCAGCGTAGATTGGTAAATAGTTATCGACGTTTCGGGACAGTATATAGGTCTCAACTTCAAGGGTCAAGCAGTGGACATTCCGAATATCAACTGCTGAACTCATTTGTTTTCATTTTGTGACTCAGAGAATAATGATGTAATCTAATCATATGCATTTAATAATAAAGGTAAATCCATCCCACTACAGGCCTGGTCAGGCTCTTAGGGCTCCAGGAGGTCGAGGCTCCTCAAATTTCTACACAGTCGGCACATGAGATTGATAAGGTTATCAGCCACATATACCGGTCGTCTTTACCACCAGGAAACATACATGGCACTCATTTCTGTTAGAGACTGAGTCGATCCCGGAGCTATATTGAGGCCGCAAGCATTAAGTCAATAAAAAATCACAATGACCTAGTCAGAAATCAAATCCGCGACCTTCAGGCTTGTAACGCAGTGCCTCAAGCAACTGCGCCACCGCATGCCTCACCTCTTTCAAAAGTAGAAATAATTGTTTGCGCTCTTAATAAATTAAAATGTGCAAAAGCTGTTAACAGATAGTCAAAAACTCGGACATTTCTACAAATTTGGAAACCACGCCCACACGTAAATTTTTCGGTGGAAAAATGAGAACATGTCGGGGAAAACAGAATGTGTGGCAGTCCAAGGGAAGACCAGAGAGAAGACACCTTGTTAGCCAAGCGGGAACGTTGGCATGACAAGAAATATATGAATAAACGTTTTCGTTAGAAGATACATTCTTTAAAGAATGTGAAAGAAATCATTTTAAATTGAGATACTGGCGAAGGAAAGGGAGCGAGCTGTGCCTAACCCAGACGTCGCGCTTTGGGTCAGAGCAGCTAGGGCGAGTGGTGGCAAGACAGCGGTAGCCAAGTCGCGGGGCACGCAGTGTAACTCAGAGAGGATTTATAGCATGAGTTCGTAACTTTTTATGGCAAAGGGCCACCTCCATTATTGTGGGCTAGTTTGAGGTCCTCATGTGGACAAATAACAGTAAGTAGTACACCTAACTGCCTAAATTATTGTAAAATTTTTATAGTGTATATGTTACGCTCAAAAATCGAAAACGCACATTGAGCGGAAGAAACGACCACAACGCGTCGTGGCATTAGAGAGACAGGCACAACGCGAAATTGCGTGTTGTGGCTCTTTTTAAACAACCACAACCCGTTGTGGCATGAGAAAACAGCCACAACGCGAAAAGTCTTTTAAATGAACTGTTTATAAGTTTAGTAATTTATTGATAAATAATACATGTAACGTAGGCCTAATGAAGAACAATGGTGAAGCTCGTTTATTTTTGCAGAAGCTGTTAGAATGACACTTAGAATTACACCTCATATTTTTCGAACGACATTTGCACTTTTTATCGATGCAGTATCTCTTACAATGGCAGCTTACAAATCCCTGCTTAATTCCAGACGTTATCATTGAGGATGACCGAAGAGATAGTGAACTTGAGGGCACATCATGTGCCTCCATAAAGTTGTTATCAGCAGTTTTGAATTCATTACGAGCAGACAGTTGCTCAAGTAGGCCTTCCTTCGTGCCCCACAGATAAAACCCAGAAGAGTTGACATCAACGACGACTGCTAGGACATTTCTGGGGGCTAGACGTCCTCGATCAAGGTCAGGCACCCTGACCACAGCGTTTGCCCTAATATCAACTGCTGGAAGTCTTAAGTTGGAGAGAGAAACCATTTTTTGAGCTTGTTGTTCCTGACCAGATTTTGTACCTTCTCGCTCAGTGTTGATTCGATTCTTCCTTACACAGAGGTT
>Ga0123354_10016583_pt1 | contig 11545 bp, 9 predicted proteins | sample TergutLab28metaG_2_FD_97872 | JGI IMG/M metagenome (GOLD analysis project Ga0123354, IMG submission 97872) | Labiotermes labralis P4 segment gut microbial communities from Petit-Saut dam, French Guiana - Lab288 P4 | ecosystem: Host-associated > Arthropoda: Insects > Digestive system > Gut ... | reverse complement strand
ATTATATGTATTTGCTAGTGTGTCGTGGGGTGCGGTGGGTGGGATTTTGGGTTTTCTGGGGTGGGGGGGGGGGGGGGGGGGGTGCTGAACCCCCCCAACCCCCCTCGGTACCGCACTGAAAACATTTATCGAGTGATTCTTGGGGCAGTAGCTTATTCACAGCCACCATTCGGAACTACAGCACTTGTGTCTGCGTACAGCACAATTAAGTGGAACAGCAAACACTGAACCTCTCGCATATACATGTGAGAATGACAACGATACAATGGCCCACCTAGAATTGTGCGCATAATGTACGAACAAGTTATTAAATAATTCTTATAATGAAGATACCACGCTGCAAAAGAGTCATAATGAATGAAAATGTGACGAATTCACTGTATTCATCTCAATACAATACTCAATACTACCACACATTTTATTCATTATTTCATTTATTACGGGACGTAGTTTCCAAAATTGTTTGTTATAATTGTGGGACCAAGCAGGTCCAAAACGCAAATCTTTCTCAAAGCGAGCTTCTATTTAGCAGGCCAACAGTTTCGACGGATGACAAATGCCTATATAACGCGTAAACGGCGTCTTTCCGAAGTACAGAAAACTGTACTACACGAAAAAACAGTGAACTGTTTGTCCTACGAATTTTCACAATGTCATAACGGTACTGGCATGCAGCTCGAAAATGAGCCATTACACAGAACAAAATGGGGCTGTATCCTCCACGAACTACGCGTAATCAAATAGCCGATATAATCTTCCGAATTTAGCTGACTACAATTTAGGAATAGGCCTGCGTTTCAGTCCCAGGCCTTGGGCAACAAGACCTCAGAAACCCATTACGACCTCATCCACGGGGCGCTGAAAGTCATTCAACGGCAGTACAATGCCAAAACCTTGTTGAAACACAGCAAGTTGACCCAGTTTTACTGAGGCGTTGTGAAGGTTAAGTTTTGCGAAAGAGATACAAACTGAACGACAAAGCTTAAAAACTCCCAGTGACAACCCTTAAACTGGTTCGCATTTACAAGTTTTGCGTAGCTTGGTACAGGCCAATTTGTTTGGGAACAGCACTCACAGGAACACGAAAACAAACAGCCTGGAGTGCACGCCCAATTCCACTAACGTCCCAATTTATTTTTTAAACCAATAAGTTTATTTTCGGGGAGAAGCAGATTGGTGTCAAAATTCTGCGAACACCACCATGAATCGGAGATGACAAGTGAAATTTCTAAACGTGTCTGATCACTCCAGAACGTCGCAACAGTAATGCTGGGCTCGTTAGGCAAACATGTAATTTTCTGCCCAGAAGAACACAATAAAAGTCTGCGGACCGTTGCAAAGTTCTGCACACACACACACACACACATTATGTTTCCACTACCCGCAACATAAATTAACACGCGCAAACCACAGCCGCAAACACTGACCGCACACAAAACGAGCTGCCTTCACCGGTCCGCATGAGCAGCAAATTAGGCCTAAGCCTTCTGCGTCTTGCCTTCGGTCCGGCGCGACGGTCAACTGACACTTTCTCCTTTCCTGCGTTACAAATTCATTCATTATCTATTACTTTTCATAGTTACGTTTGTGGGAAGAATTTATCTAATGCGTCTAGATGACCTGTCCGTCCTTCCCTGCACAAACACATGATTTATTAAGAGAAAAATAAGAGAGAAAAAATTAAACAGTTTCATGCCATTTATCAAGAGGATCAAGGCTGACTTCTATTATCTTCAATATTAAAATTAAACATACAAATAATTCTGTTAAATGCAACGAATTTGTTACGCTATGGCTATCAAAATGGGCTGTGTAGGCCTGAACAAAATTATTTGATGGTTTGATAATCCTGTGTTTTTGTACGGAACAATTTCTTCGTTCAGTTTTCATGCAGGTTAGGACTTATTATATGCATATTCATGTATGGACATGGAAGTTAAACGAAATATGACGACATCGTGTTATAGGCCTAATCTAACTTTTGTGGTCAGATTAACTTTTGTAATGATACATTCTAACCTTCGCGGTAACAGCCGTTGAGAACTCGTAAAAGAATCTAGCCACTCAAACGGTACTTGCTGGCAAATACATGGGCATTACAATTGATACTGCAGTAAAAATGTTGTCTATTGCGGGTGTTACGAACTATGAACTCTCAGCAGCTCATAAGAAGGAAATAGCCAAGAATGTACATAGTGGAAAATTGACAATTTAAGTAATATTGTGTTTTGGGAAGTATTCATAGTTGTATTAAATGTATGTACTAATTTTATTACAGAAAGGTATAGAACAATACCAAATATCCCACATACATGACAGGAATGAAAGGCAAGAAATAAGACCTTCAAATCCGGCCAGGCAATTCTTGACCCGTCCACACATTACTAAACTGCGTGTGAAACAAAATGCACTGTCCTTCAGTCACGGTGCTTAATTTAAAGTTTCCGGCGAATAATTATTTGTAACTTATATAATCGTTTGTAGTTAAAATAAACTAGCATATATTAATTTTAAATTATGCACTCTTAGGTAACGTGTGCAGTGTATACATATATATGTATATATTCCCTCAACCCGTTTCCCAGTATGGGACCCAGGACAGCGTATTTGGTATAGCGGGACACTGAGAGACCACGGTTCGATTACCAACATGGCAAGAGATTCTTCTCTACACCAAACTGTCTAGACCAGCTCCGGAGCCCACCCAGCCATCTATTCAATTGACACCGGGAGCTCTTCCGTGGGGGTAAAGCAGACGGGGCGTAAAGCTGACCACTCCCGCCATTCAACGCCGGAGGGAGAGAACAAATGGCGTTATGCTGTAGGCCTTCATGGATTGCACAGGGGCAACTTTACCTCTTACTTTACCCATTTCAGCAAGTTGGTTGAATTCCAAGTAGTTATCAGAAATTCTAAGAGTACCAGAATTATGATATCGGTTTCATGGCCACGCTCAGAAAGTTCTTTCGAAGGTGAAAAACAGATCATGTACTACGCCTATTGCTTACTCACATAATACAATTACAAAGCCTACAAATGTCTAAGAAGGAGAACATGCGAATTACAAGACATTTTATTTACTTTTCGTCTGTGATCGACAAAACGTACGCGAAAAAGGGTGTAGGCCTAAAAGTTGGACTCGCATGGACACACGTACACTACACACAGCACAACACACCACTGTATTTAACTCGGCACGAAGATTCCATTTTTTGAAACCCAAACTTTCTTACTATTCGTCAACACACTTTCGCAAAACAGGAAAACTTTGAGCAAACTATTCATCAAAGTGTACTGGTTGGGGAGTTGGGAGCCTGCGGGGTGCGGAAGACTTCATTCGAGAGGCAAGAGGGGAAACTTCTATCCTCATGACCTAAATCTGCTCGTGCAGTAAATTTCGCGTACATGATGTAACCGTATGCACACTTCTGCCCTCTGTCGAGCGGCATGTGACACACGCTCCTCGTGACAGGAACACATCACCGCCATCTATTGGCGATTATGTAAACCTACCTCAAATCTGTTAAGAGTGAACTATTCGCAAAGAACAGGGAATATTCTGTGCTTGATATGTTGCCAACAAGGATAATGACCTCACTGAAGAACTGTGTGAAATAGATACTATATTATCAGCTTTAAAAACAGCCATAAATAACTTAAACGGGATTCTGGCTGTTGATGTTTGTAGAGCGGCGGTCGAGTTGTCTGGGGAGTGACGCCGTGTAGAATGGTATACGGTTACCAAAGTTTGAAAGCAGTTTGTTGCCCCCAGCACCTCTTCTATTTTTACCACCCTGAAGATGGAGGCGGCAAGTTCCTCCGAAGCGTTGGAACCTACATAGCAATGGAATCGGCGTAATTCTAGAATGTTGGTATCGCCGTAGTGCATATTGTTACGCTACAACAGTAACTGTTTTCACGCCTCGTCGTGTGATAAACCTCAATGGCCCAGGGTGTGGCTAAACCCAACTGCACTCCTACGTTATTGCTGTTGACTAGGCCGATACATCTCTGCAATACATTTACGCCACTAGGCGAACGTCTCTGTTCTATTATTTCTAGCTGGCAAGCTAGACCTTTCACCATCATCGAGACTGTGAGGTGAAAGAGTGAACGAGTATTAAGTGTTGATGTAGAGAGACTACCTTGATGGATGTCACCCCAATGTGCACTGAATACTGATTCAAGTTCTGCACATTCTAAAATACGCGCAGAGGCAATCTTTATAGTAACACGCGTCTGGACTTATAACCTTGAGTGAAGACCCGACAGAAATAGTAAACGTTCAACCTATACTGTCATGAAGGCACGGAAGGGGAGTGCAGGTAACCTAGGCGCTAGACGGGGGTGGGTGGTTGACGCCACGCCCCGGCTGCTTTATTCCCAAGAACAATCCGGTACCCATTGGTACATGGGGCTGGTTGACAGAAAAAGTACTTTTGCCCAAATCCATAACCCTATTCGGTCAAAATGCATGCGCTTTAATATGCAACTTTTGGCTATCGTGTACCGAACACAAGTGGTGGTAATCTGTGGGAGGTTAAGACAGTCTGTTGTAAATTATGAAACGAGAAGTCGTTAAGGATATGAACCATTAAACGACGCAGCTGAATGCAGTATGCACGTACAAGACTGTATTTGTTTCCAGCTATTACTATTTTCTTCCGTTATTGGCATATGAAAGTATCATCAATTTCGACCGATGTTGCGAGTTCCCACGCTTTTCTACCGGACAGAGCCGCCTAATTGAGGTCTAGATTTAAATTCTAAAACTGACCCGATTCAACTGCTGATCCAATTCACTCTGGCTCCCTATACCCCTCTTTTGCTCCATTTTGTACATTGTGTTTGGTGAACGCGTACCAAACCTCATTCGACGTCCTTCTGCCAAGACGATATGTATTTTCGGTATTCGCACACTTAGAGTTTGCTCTGTACGTATGTCAGCAAACTACTTACAAATATGAGTAGAAGGTGTATGAAGGCATGCAGAAGGACAAGTTGATTATTACACAATTTGTAAAAATGTCATTTTCATAAAAACACACCTTTGTATAAGGAACATTAACATCACATCAGTGCAATATTCTGCAAGATCATAAATTGATGCAAAATTCTGTCCTCCTGATTTGAAATCGTAATTAATTTTAAAATTTCGTCCCCTTTCATGTTACCATAACGCAGTTGCCATGTGTAACCTGCCTGCATTACTGACTTAAAGTATCAGCCATGGTTTTGTGTTGTGCCGCCATTTAGAGTGGTAATTATACCAGCGCCACATCGAATACTTCTAAATCCACTGTCCGTCACTGGCAAAAATTCGTACAGAACAAAATAATTGCCTGTGTAGCATTAGTCTTGAAAATTTACCCAAGTCAATATTCAGGCAGGCTTCAAACAAAATTCCTGTCACAATGCATTAGGGGGATTCATAACACAGAATATAAGTCTTATGTATCAGTGAATCGTCAGCTGCCTAGTACTTTTATGTCCATTCATGTTGAACCTCCATCTGTCCTTTGTACATATCCAAATGCAGTCCTGGAAATGCCACATTCAGAATGTGTCAATGTTTTGGAAGTATACTTTAACCATCAGTGGGTCTGTAGTTTCATACATATGGATCATGCTAACACTGACAGCAAGCCCTTATTGGTTTTTGACATTTTCGATTGCAAAATAAGTCTTCTCTTTCACTATAATGGCAAAACGTGTAACATAACTTCTCCCTTGTTTTACTGATCACTACAGAATGACAGCACAAGAAATGTAGGGTGAAGAGAGATAAACCAACAAGATGCAACTAATCCGATGTTTATTATCAAACTTCTATCTCAACACGTTTCGGGCATCATTATGCCCATCATCAGGAGAACAAGACCGTGTATTACTGCATATGGTGTTCTGCACTGGTTGTGGTTGTGTGGAGCTGGGTCGTAAACTGTGTGCACTGTGTGAAGGTTACTGTTCGACTCAGTAACCTGTGCACTGTGTGAAGGTTACTGAGTCGAACAGTAACTTTCACACAGTGCACACAGTTTACGACCCAGTTCCACACAACCACAACCAGTGCCGAACACCATATGCAGTAATACATGGTCTTGTTCTCCTGATGATGGGCATAATGATGCCTGAAACATGTTGAGATAGAAGTTTGATTATAAACATCGTATTAGTTGCATCTTGTTGGTGTATCTCTCTTCACCCTATGTTCCATGATGCATGGTCACAAGAACCTAAAACAAGCACAAGAAATGTAGTTGTAATCCCAGCTTCATATGTAAGAATTCTGTATCATACGCTACATTGGCAAAACGGTATGTGGCACTCCTGTCTGCCATTGACCAATTCTTTGATAGTAACTTTCAATAGGCCATGATGTACATTTTTTCCATTTCAGCACACAAAGTAATTCTGCTGTTCCACTGTATAGTCTTATAGTCTGTTCATCAATTGACAGAATGCACCATGAACATCACTTTGTTTCAGGCAGTGAAGCAACACACCCTTCCAAGTGTTTGCTAATTCTCGAGGTAATTATGTGGAACAGCAGGGGAAAAACTCTGGCAACCAAACATATGTACACCATGCAAGGAACCTACGCAAAACATTTAGTGGAGACAGAGTCACTAGCTACCCAACAAATATTTTTCCATGTAACAATCTGAATGAATTTTGATATTACAACATTCTATAAAATAAAAAAAACTGAGCAGCTGTCAGAACAAGCAGCTAGACTGAACAAGTACTGTGGTGAATAGCTGTATGAAACCAGGAAAAGAGAAATGCTCAAGAGCAGTTATCAAATACAACATATTGCAAAAATATATTTAAGCACAAGTAATAATTTCACTCTTATAACAAAACCAACTAGATGCACTAACTTCTCTGTTTATTTTTGGAATAAACTCCACATGTTTCGGACAGTTCCTCTGTCCATCATCAGGAGTTTTTCACTGTACACACAGCAATGGTATATGTCATACAGCTTGCGAGCAGGATCAGGATGGAACTGGTTCCCGCAAGCTGTCAGCAAACCTGTATGACATATACCATTGCTGTGTGTACAGTGAAAAACTCCTGATGATGGACAGAGGAACTGTCTGAAACATGCAGAGTTTTATTCCAAAAATAAACAGAGAAATTAGTGCATCTAGTTGGTTTTATTATAAGAATTTATCATGATGCATGGTCACCTGAATGTCAAATTAATAAATTTATGTTATGTTTCTGTGGTTCAGCATATATGCATTTCTGAAAGTGTTCTGCATGTAATACGAGTCCCCTCCTTTCCATGGCAGCAAACAGAACAGTCCACTTGCACAATACCAAACCAACAATATACACTGTAATGAACCAAGTGATTTAATAAAAAATCTTCTCCACTACAATAAGCACATTCAAATTCATCACTGTTTGTAGTTTATCATATGACACATCAGTTCCCAGTACTGCTACCTTTTACCAACTAGTATGATGTAGAAACTTATTTACAAACACATTTTGTGGAAGTGACCTTTGATCAGTAAACAGAGTGACAGACTGCACTGACATCTGCGTTCCTGTAACAGCTTCATTCACATAATTGTTAGTGATCAACACACTCACTTGTCTGGTCATGTGATGGGGGGGGAGTCAACATGTAGAAAAACATTTAAATTATTTTGTTATTAACCCTTCGAGGATGAAGGGGTTTAAATTCCAACTACTGTCCAAGTTTGTGCGGTTTTATCTTACCCTTGAATGCATTCACCTTCATACAGTGCACAAACAGCAGCACTGAAGGGTTAATGACAAAATTCTCTTTTATTTCCTTACTAGTGTGTACAATCTTGGACTGGTGAATCGGGCCAATATCTTTTGACACCTGATAATTATAAGAAGCAAGGTTGAAAAAAAGCATGTATGGCACTTCAATGACACACACATTATTCATTTGATGTGAAAAGTGCCGTGCTGAGTGACATTATTTCACGTTGAATGCCTTCAGACACTGTTCACTACACTCTTTAACACGGTTACATTGCATAGTCAAGTGGCATATGACAGTGGTATGTTACAACTACAAGAAAACACTCACAATGTGGCCTTCTGTGCTATGACACTGTGCGAGCACCAATGTTCTGGAAAGACATCCTGCCTCCATGTTCAAGCGTGAAGTGTAAATGGGGCAGAGAAGCTAAGTTGACCTTCTGCACACCATAAAGATATGCAGGGGGGAAAAAGGTACAGCTCCAATCATTCTCAAATTTGGCACTAGATGGAGCCAAGTGTTCAACTGCATGCCCTGGCTGCTTTACGCTTGGGAAAGAACACCAGCATTCAATGAGTAGGAGGCTGGGTGGGCTACAGAGCCAGCCTGAACATAGGAGAGAAGAGAAAAATCTCTTAATCCTGCTGGGATTCGAATCCCATATAATCCAGTCCACAGATTAGTCAACATTGCAGTAAAGGGAGGATGTTCTTCCAAAGCAGTGGGAACCAACTATCAGATTACAGTGTCACATCTGTCAAAACCTCAAATCATACATAAAACAGCCCAAGTCAGCAAGCTGTAAGTGCTGGTACAGACAAGCCAATCGGAGAATAGTAAATGACCAGGTGGGAGGTTACTGCTTCTTACACAGCGTTATTAATGACCTAAGCATCTTACCTTCATAATCTTACTAGAAGTCATTCCCAGTCATAAATGCTACATAAATACTGGCTCATTTCTCAAGGGTTACATACTGATAATTACCTGAATGGGGGGGGGACCAAAAAAGTATACATAAACAAAGCGCTTGTATTACTGAATTTCCAATACATAGTTATCATGACCACAATCAACCTCAATACACATTCTGCCATGTCTGTGAAAATGTACTGCAATCATCACACCTCAGCACTCCATATTTACCTGCGGCGGCACACAGAGCATCTGGTATGACAGCACAAAGTAAAAGCCACATATGCAATGCAGACACTAAAAGCTACATGACTAAAATCCTGGATGTGCACTAAGGCTGAAAATGGTTATTATTGTAAATTCCACAATATTTGTAACTGCAAATGAGCCCAGGGACAAGCTCCTGAAGTTAAGACATGAAATCATGAATCACCCTGTACACACATTATTTTTGTCGCAGTTCAGTGGCTGATTGTCAGACCCCCTAAGAACAGCAACTCATTATATCAAAAGGCACTTTTTGCATTATAAAAGGGTAATAGAAAAAATTTCTTACATTTTGGCTTACAAATTCTGCTTTTAATACAAACAAGTAAAGTGAGCATGCAGCAGGCTCGAATATTGACTTGTAAGTGTAACAAAATGTAGCAAGAGAGGCCTAACAACATTTCGGGCAAGTGTCAGTGTGTATTTCAGCCCGGCTACACTGAAGCAATGGAGAGAATTCCCATGAATGGCATGTGAGTGTCCCTGAGGTTTCAAAATTCTCTTCACAGTTGGCGTATTACTTTCCAGTCTATTTAGCCCATGTCAATGGACCAAATGAACTTGCCACTACCAACAGGTATCACATGATCACATGAGAACTATTAACAACATTCATGTGTCTAGAACACCCAGGCAATTAGAATGGAAAAGGGTGATGGCATGATGAAACAGAAGGCAACAACTGGCTAAATTATTATACACATGCCATTAACACATTAAAACCAGCTCTGTACATCATCTAAAATCAATGCCTGCCTTCCAGATCTCAAAAACATTTGTTTTATACCAAGAAGAAAGTTGCCTGCATATTTATCAAGTTAATTTAAGGTCAGGTACACAATGCACTTTATTGCTTTAAAACTGTGAAAACACATCAGTTGAGGCACCAACTCAAACCTCTGAAATTATCTTTGCATCAGAAGTCACTGGCAAATGAAAGCTGCTGATTTAACCCACATGTGCACAAAAAGGACATATATACCAGCAGGAAGTTAACATTTCATAATAAAAATTATGCCACTTCTTTGTGAGCAATTTTGTTAAAATATTAGGTAAACACATTTAGACACAAAAGTACGCTTTGTTCAGAGGCCTTCTTATCAGCTAGGAGTCAGAGGTACCCATTTCCCAGCATTTCAGATATTAACACCAGAATGAAGCTGCAGAGATGCAATTATGTTCCTTACTTTAATTAGTGTTATGCACATGTGCGTAACTGTGTGTTCACTGCTAAGGCCACGTGAGAAATTTCTTTTCTGCAGCCTTCTGTGCAAATCTTACATTTTTATTTCTGTATGCCCCCACACTGTGACCAATGTCACTTTTTTTCCCTTACCCATTTCCTGGTGGTCTACTGTGAATACTGTCAAGCATAACTTAAGCAGACAAGCTGTAACAGTGCTTTTCAACCTTCTTTTCCTCCTTCTCCCCATCATCGTCATCTGTCACAAGTAAGGTCTTGATAAATCTGTTACGGCCCTTTCCTCGCATACCAATACCATGAACAAAACATTTATGTATACCAGCTGTTACTTTTCTGGTTTAACTTAACAACACACTTACATGCTTTCCTTTTCATTTAAATACATTTACACAATTTGATGTTTGTTGGACCGTGCATCATTGTGATAACTGACGAATAAAAAACCAACTAGATGCTACTAATTATTTTATTGTACTTCTTATATGATCGACATGTTTCGGGCACTACTATGCTCATCATCAGGAGCTTGCGACTATAATGCTGACTACCACATTGGTTGTCTCGTTCTTGGTTTGCTGTAGGTTGGAGGTTGGGTGCAGGTAGCCCGGACACTACTCCAGCCTACCTGCACCGCACCCAACCTCCAACCTACAGCAAACCAAGACAGAGACGACCAATGTGGTAATCAACATTATGGTCGTGAGCTCCTGATGATGGGCATAGTAGTGCCTGAAACATGTCGATCGTATAAGAAGTACAATAAAATAATAAGTGGCATCTAGTTGGTTTTTATACATTTACACAATTTTAGCGGTGTGGGGGGGGGGGGAACCATGACACTCCGCATACCACCAGTTGAAAAGCACTGAGCTGTACCACCCAGATACTGTTACATGCAGGATAATGCAGCACTGTGAAAAGTTGGGAGGGGTGATGGTGGTGATGACTGAGAGTGGCGGAGCTTATACGGACGAAAATATCGGACAAGAGGAAGATAAAAGAAAGTGACATTTTTCTTGATGTTACAAGTAGCAGTAATTTTGAAATAGGCATTTCAATAAACCTCTGACACATGAATTTCATGACCACATATATTCATTCATTCCACTGGCATGTGCGGAATGCGACACAATTCCTTGCCGTTCTCAGGAGCTTCTTCCATTCCTCTCTGTTATGTACTTTTTTCCAGCCACCCTTCTCCACCAACCAGTCTTCCATCCTCCCTCACTTCATCTTGCCATCTATTTCTTGGTATACATTTCAATCTTGTTGTTCCCAAATTCATATACAGGGTGTTTCACGACTTTAGGGCATAACTGCAGGAGGTGATTTCCTAGGCCTTTGTGATCAAAAAAGTTCATATAAACATGTGTCTGATTTTGGACGGTTACAGAGTTATGACCGTT
>Ga0123354_10016581_pt1 | contig 11546 bp, 4 predicted proteins | sample TergutLab28metaG_2_FD_97872 | JGI IMG/M metagenome (GOLD analysis project Ga0123354, IMG submission 97872) | Labiotermes labralis P4 segment gut microbial communities from Petit-Saut dam, French Guiana - Lab288 P4 | ecosystem: Host-associated > Arthropoda: Insects > Digestive system > Gut ... | reverse complement strand
CGCACACACATACACACACACATATACACACACCACACACACACACATACTTACACACACACACACACACCACACACACACACATACGTACACACCACACACACACTCACACACACACAAATACACACACACCACACACATACACATATACACACATAAACACACCACACACACACACACATACGCACACAAACACACACACTAACGAACGGCCTGGAGTAATGGTAATGCCAAGAATTCATGTTCTGGCGTTGCACTGTGCTAGCTGCTGTGGCTGAAATGTCTGGGGGTTTCCCTCATTTCGTCCAATCGAATTTCGGTTACCACTTTGAAATACATTAAAGCCGCCTGCTTCAAAATCGTTCCACACGCACCATTCAGTGACGTTTTCCGTTCTTTGAAGTCTATATTCGCACAAAAGATTTCAGTGAAACGTCATCATTAAACAAACAATACGGGTTATAAAATTGTCGTGATACGAGGTACGATCAGCTCCGCTTCAGCAGTCAGTCAATGCAAAGTTACGAATCTCTCAGCAACCCATATTTGTGCTGCATACAACAGTTAAACTACCAGCAAACATTGCCTGTAACAACAAAGAAGCACCAAAAAATGGTCCAATGGATGATAGAAATAACGTGGCTCGAGGTTCCCCATTGTCTAATGTTGCATTCCGATCCAAAGCCTGACCTAATTTACAATGACGAAGTTCTCCTCAGTACAGAAAATTATCACTTGTTTACCACCATTCATTACCGATACGAATAAGATGGCTAGATGGCCGTGGTGGGGGAGGGGAGGAAGTACGCTGACGGAGGGAGCTAACAGCTCGAAGGACGTGTGGAGGGGTCGAAACATGGGGAGTTTTTCTGTGGTCTCAAATTATTAAAAACATTTCCTACTTCTAGTTCAGGGGATAGTGAAACGACTCTCTGCCTTGTGACAGATCACAAGTTTCTGGTCAGTAATAAATCGTTCCAGTTACTGAAATTCATTCCATACCGCCCAGTGAGCTTAAAATATTTATATACGAATGGAAAATCTTAAACATTCCTAAATTCCTACCGTGATTGTGGTAGTGACATCAACCAGATTAAAATACAACGTGCCAATTGAAACACAAAGTAACAGTGACAAAATTATACGCAGAAGAATTACAGCTTAGTGAACTACTGAATTATCAAATGGCCCTAAACTTATAAAGATAAAACCCGTTCCACCTGATATCTCAGTCGGAAGCAGTCGGTTGGCTCTCCAGTTCTGAATCACTGGTTCATATGACACCATCTCACACATTCACTTTCCACAGAATATTGTCGGTTACGCTTTTGGATACTTTATGAGAAAGTTCTTAGAAATTTGATTAATTATTTATTTATCAAATTATTTATTTAAACGTATGCGATGCTGTGTTTCACATTAAACTCTATACATGCATTTAATTTGCAGTGGTGTGGCGAGAAAAGGGTAGGTACAACGTACATTAGCGCTCGTTTGACATTCAGGTGACCATGCATCGTGATATTTTCTTATAATAAAACCAACAAGTTGCACTAATTTCTCAAATTTATTTTAGGAATAAAACTCTACATGTTTCGGACATTTCCTCTGTACATATCAGGAGTTTTTTACTGTGCACACAGCAATGGTATATGTCATACAAGATTGCTCACACCTTGCTAGCGGGATCAGTAAGTTCCATCCTGATCCCGCTCGCAAGCAGTCAGCAAACCTGTATGACATATACCTACAATTGCTGTGTGCACAGTGCTAAACTCCTGATAATGGAGAAAGATACTGTCCGAAACATGTAGAGATTTATTCCCAAAATAAATTTAAGAAGGTACTGCATCTAGTTGGTCTTATTATGAGACGTAGCGCTCATGTCAATATTTAATCAATCTTAGGAGTAAGACGTTTAAGACTCCAAGTTAATTATCAGTCGACACTGCGTAACAGCGCAGAAGAGGGCAGACCTGAACTACGCGGAAGAGGCTTGAAATCTCGCTATAATAAGTTTGTATTGTATTTTTAATTGTTAAATGGCGATTTCAATCGTCTTTGTTAACAATGGATGAAGTATCACTGTACATTAGATATAGCACTGTACACATTATTTCAATGCCCATAAGGTTGGTTTGCTTTATTGTCATCATCATCACATATCTTTCATGGAGTTGGGCCACTTGTTGACCCGTTCCGGTCTCACGTATATAGAAGTCTCTTCAAAGGTCTACCATGATTCCTTCTGCCAGTTGAGGAGTAGTATTTCCCTGGGTAATCTATTTCGAGGCATCCTGTTTACATGTTGTATCCAGCTTCTCTTGTATTCCAGTAATTTTTCCAAAACTTGTGTTATTTTTAACTCCTTTACAATTTGTGCATTTGTTTAGTAATCTGTCCAAGTGAAATGATGACCGAGTCACAGCGGTTTCACCAGGAAAGGAGGAAATGCCATCCCTAAACATGCCAGACCAGAGGCTAAAGGTACCAATCCTACCACTGGACGTACCCTGCTCTGGGCCCGTAACCCATTCAGGGGAAATTTTATCAATTGACAAGTCTCACGGAAAGAAGCCGGAGAGATCTTCTTTAAACGACAACGTGGATGCTTTATTGTTTCGGGAGGAATATACAGTCGCCGAGGAAAATTAAACAAGTTCCTTTTTACATAGACTTGGTGTTACAATTTCTATACCTGTGTCGGAAAAGAAAATCCTTTTCACTTATGAAAACTTTTCGAATCAGAGCTTGCAAGTTTACTTAACTTTATCGGTAGATGGCAATAACCTTCAGCTGAATAAAAAATCCGTGTAATTCTTCAAGCAGTCATAATTCTGGCTCAGAATTCTCAACCCTTTGGAATCCTTATAGATCTACGTCCCTTTAGAGAGTACTCTCCACAGGTTTGGAGTGAGGGGTGTAGACAATGAAGCAAATTGAGGTCGTGAATATCTTACGAGTCTGAACGTAAACAGAATCATATAAGTAATGCATTAATAGGAATATGAAAATAATAGTTGACAGATTAGACCGAATCAGCATTACGTTCCGCCTGTGTTTGTGAGTATGCTGAATAAAGCAGAAGGTATTAGCGAGGACTTGAGAGAAACAAAACTTAGACAGCATTGAATTAACCGGTTTATCCGCCTAAGCTGGGAGTCCTACACTCATGTTATCAAGAGGATTCAAGGGGCAAGAAAAACGGGGATACGTCAACACAGTACTCAAAGAGAATTTGTGATTAGTATGAAAACTGAACAAATTCCAAACGTGTACGATGTTTGGTCTGTGACAACATTCCCACGTAACTTCATATTTCAGGCTACTTCGTGAAATGCGAATTGGTAATCAGGTGAACAAGAAATGTCCCAAATTTTAGGAAGCCCGACATTTATTTTCCGATTTTACAAACATCCGCCCTAGATTATTGTACTGACCCATCAGCATTTAGTCTATATCAGGGGCTCTCAAACATTTTCACTGGTCTACCACTGTGTAAAATTTAACAGTTTAAATAAGGAACCAATATTTTCATCATCATCATCATCTTCCTCCATGGATTAGGTCGTTTGACTTTTTCCGGCATCGACGCATTGCCATCGTTTCCTGGGGCGTCCACGATCTCTTCTTCCTCGAGGTTTGTAGTTGAGGGCGTGTTTCGGGAGTCTGGTGTTGTCCATTCTTTCAAGGTGGTTGATCGAATTTTGTTTGTATTTGAGTTTCACGTCTTGTATTCCAGAGATCTCTAGTCCTTTTCTTATGACTTTTCTATGACCAATATTTTATTTTGGTATTTAAATAAATAAGCCTGAACCTGAACAGGCTTGCTGACAGCGTAGATGAGTCACATAATGTTAGGAGCTGCGAGCAATGATGCGTATTGGCACATAGAGGGTACTTATATTTCACTTAATTTTAAAATATTATACCGTTTTTTACACGGATTTTTGACTAAAGCCTCGTACCAGAAAACAGTTGTTGGCTTATTAGTATGTGTAGCTGTGCGACAGTTTCAAAAACCATGGTCTGCACAATCCTGCCATAAGCTTCATGGTTCAATTTAATAAATGTTTTTCAAATTTTAACGCTGCAGACATATTCGTAAAAGCGAGTCGGCTTTTACTAGTTGAGCTCTTGTCAGGGCTTAGGCGACATTATATAATGAAAATCCTGTATTATCCTCCCAGCCAAGACGAGGTCTCCCATTAGGAAAATTTTCCTTCTAAAATTTGGTATGCAACTCAACTCTCAAAACAAATAAAAACAAAAAATGAATAAATTTAATTTCATTATAAGAAGAAGAAAAGGCTTTTTAAAATTACAGGCAAAGTTTCTTCTTGTACTGCGAATTAAGCCAAGGTCCGGGCCACGTCGACGATAAGCCTGTCAGACACTAAGTAATTATGACTTTCGTAAGTGTATATCACGTAATTTACCGCCATGAATGATAATATGACAGAACGATAATAATAATAATAATAATAATAATTTATGCAATACTCTCATTGAGTTTGGTATGCCCACAAAATTATTTAGGTTAAGTAAAATGTACTTAAATTAAGGAAACTCTAAAATCAGGATACGCAGATATTTATCTGATACATTTCCTCTTCAGAATGATCTGAAAGAAGGAAATGCTTTATCGCCATTACTTTTGAAATGTACTTTGGAATAGGTCATTCAGAAGGTCTAAGTAAACCAGGATGGACTTGAATGGGACACACAGCTTCTGATATAAACTGATGATGTTAATATCTTTGGGGAAATTATGAACAATAGAAAAACCTCAGAAACTTTATTCGGCACTAGTAAGGAGGTTGGGTTGGGTTAGGTTAGGTTAGGTTAGGTTAGGTTAGGTTAGGTTGGTCTAGAAATAAATGCTGGGAAAATTAGTATCTATTTATGTTTCGTGAAAAAAACGCATGCAAAATCAAGACACAAATATTGTTAAGACATCAATAGTGGTAGTAAAAATAACAATAATAACTGGCCTATGAAGACGTTTGGTTCCGGGCTTCTTGAGAGACCGGTGTGGAAGCACGTTTTCGGCTTGGGGTACTGTAACTCTTACGTAGCCTAGTATCTGTGGCTGCCGGCATGCCTTCGGCTATGTCTGGAACACACAGACAGCCCCTTCTTTCTCCCTTCCGCCTCTTCAACAATGTTGTACCTACTAAGAATTGCCCTAACGTCGGTATGGTTCATTGTTTATTTCCGTCAAACAATACCAATATGAAAAAGTTGGTCTTTGAGCTGGCATGGCTCATAATTTCAGAAATATTATGGTAATTAACTTGTCTTAGTGAAAAGTAATATTTGTGTTGTGCATTTGTTTTTTGATATAGAGTAACGGTCATTACATTTTGTAGCACAGTCACTTCATAATAGCACCAGCGAAGTAGGCGAAATTATTTATAATACATGGACAGAATATTTTTCCACGCTTTACTCTTCAAAGTACAACAAATTTAATGCTGATTCACACTCCTGATATAACATTAAGATGTTTCGCCCAAGCTTGTACAAGTTCTCGGATTGTATTTGTTGAAATCAAAATTTTTATACAATTATTAATTTTTTTTCACGTTCGTACCGAGCGTCTTGATATTATCTAAGTTTTATTTATTCGCCAACTGATGCACTAGTGAGTTGTCTTAAAAATATTAAAATTTACATTAATGTTTCGGTGTTACAGTTACACCATCATCAGTACAGTGCAACACACATACACCAATAAAGATCTAATATATGCACCCACACCACCACCGTACTAACCACACACCGATGTATTTTAATGGACTATTTTAACAACTGTAACTTTAGTAAGCACAAATTAATACGCTCCCTGATGATGGTGTAACTGTAGCACCGAAACATGTCAGAGATGTTTTAATCTAAATTTTAATGTAAATTTTAATATTGTTTTTTTAAGACAACTCACTGGTTCATTATTTGGTGAATAAATAAAACTTTGATAATCATTAAAATGTTAAATTGTTGTCGTTTTTACACAAAACACCGCGGTATATGGATTCTTTAGCATTTAACTGATAAAGCGAGCGGCTATATTAGCACTAAATAGCCTACTAAGATTCCTAATAGTTTTCAAGGCGACCGTAAAGATACTGTAGTCTTCTCTTCCTTTTAAAATTACAAAAGAGTATCTGGGTAGCAACAGGTGTTGGTGAAACACGGGGGCGTTCGAGATGAAGATTCATAGCACCGACAGGTTGATGAAGCAGTAACTCTGTAGTCTTGTGTTAAGCACCAGAAACAACAAGAATGCTGGTTGTTCCGAGTACTTAACTTTTATAGCCTTCATTTCGTCTAGTGATCATGATATTATTAAAAATTTATTTTGAAATATATTGTTAAATAATAGGAAAATGATGAAAGGCAACGATATAAAACAATCAACAGTTAAGGATTAATTTCCATACATCATATTCAGAAATTTTCCTGGAATGTCCAAGAAGAACCATGGAATTTGTCCGTCATGGCAGTCAGTTACCGAACACTTGAATCAAATTCTTACGGAATGAAAACTGTTGCATAACCGCTGCACTACCCTGCTAGGTCTAACGTAGTTTTCCTTAACCTTTAGACGCTTAATGTCAACTATAGTGGTCGTACCGCACCGCTAATCTCTAAAGTTGCATTTTATATATTTATTCAACAAATATAGGTGCTGAATATTTTAAACATGGTTTATACTCCCCGTTTTTTTCTCTTCAAAATGCAGTGTGTTTTATAATTCTAACTTATTTGGTACCTGTATTACTCACATTTTATATACAGTGTGTGCTAAAATTTAAAAAAATAATTCCGGCGCCAAAAGGTTAATTTCTCCGGCATAACACAACGAACTGAGCCACGACTAACGACTTTCAAGCTGACCACTTACCCCCTTCTAGCGTTGAGGTTAAGAAAGACCGAAACTACATTCCACTTCTCCACGTTACTTCACGGTGCACACAAAAACACGCGACTTCACGGTGCACACAGCAACAAACTTGAAGTTGATCTGCAAGCTCAGCTTCTAAGGTATAGTGACTAGCTCAAGATTTAGACTACATATTGAAACCTGAAAACAATATGAAAGGGTAGATTTGTTGTAAAAAAATTTGTGTTTTGAAATGTAGATATTTTGCGAACATTTTCTCTAAAATGAAAATTCAAAGCACGTGATTGGTGGTTGAAATCTAAGTTAGGGATGCGCCTATTACGTTCTTCATGTCTTGTGTACCGTGACTTGAATTGATGTGGCAGTTGGTCACCGTGACGTAATAGTGTCAAAAATGTGTAACATTTCGGAAGTACTAAGATGGCCAAGACAGTATATATTCCATTGATACCAAGGTTAATCACATGAATACCTTAAATTGCATGTTGCAAGCGGGGCCGCCATCTTTACACTACTACTGCGCCGTCGTGTTGCATTTCTGCATCGTACTGCCACCTGTCGGCCACTCTTCAAACCATGAGTATCACTGTTGTCAACTTACAGACAATCAAGCTGGGTTTCGAATTTTTATCGCATTTTTAAGATTTCCATTTGACTCTACCTCGTATTATTGCTTTCTTAAAGTATGCTGCTTTGGGTAAAGAAAAGGAGACAAGTATTTCTTTCAAGCTGTTGAAAAACGAACACTTGTAAAAGTTAAGTCTCAGAAACATTGATGATTTCTTATTCTGTATGAGCTTATGATAATTGTGACGTTTAGCTGACCGTGCATCTCAGTATATTTACAGTATTTAACCAACTTGATGCACAAAATTTTTGTTTTACAATAAGTTTTATTTCATAACTCTGGTATCATCATACCTATAGGTGTGATGATACCAGAGGCTGTGTAATGCAATTTTGACCTCCTGATGATGAGCACATATTCTCGAAACATGTAGAGTTATGAAATAAAACTTACTGTAAAAGAAATTTTGTGCATCAAGTTGGTTAAACACTGTAAAAATGTGATAACTGTGTTACATTCGTATACATCGAAAATCGAAATGCTTAGAAAAAAACAGTGTTTTGGTCATTAATTTCCTATGTGACTTCTCTTCCATGCAGTTTTCGTTGTATCATTACTCAGCCATACGTCTCCATGTAACAGTATGTTGTCCTTTTTTTTTTTTTTCAATAACAGCCAAAATTTAAACATGTCAACAGCAAATAAGAAAACACTCCTATATATAAATCCATAAAAACCTTTCGGATTTTAGTTATTGAAGGCCGACAAAGGAAATTATGGACAGACGGAAGTATGGAAGGACTGACAGATATAGAGACGCTAACAGACACAGTTTAAGCTTCTTGTTATGAAAGTGTCACAAATATAACGTCTTTCTGCATTCAAAGTTACCAGGTAATTTTTCAAAAGTACAAAGCACTCTGCATGACAGATGCTATTTTTATGCATCGGAACAACATGGTTATAGAGATTGTTCCACCAAATGTTAATCGAAACAAGTTATTTTGTTAGTACTAACGTCTGTAGCACAATAATTAGCGCTTTAACATATCAACAAAGGCCATTAACTCTAATTATCATGTTACAATTGTTATTTGCAACCAGCTACCGGGCTAACAGTTTTAGTATAGCATTTATAGGGATCCACATTGCCCATTGATTTCGTCGTTATCACATTGCAAATCTCATTAACTCTTAAGTTATTTAACGACACTGTTTTAACTTTGGGGGTTGTAATGATTATACGGCCTATGATATCGGAATAACTTGAATGTCGAGTGGTTAAGAATTTAGAAGGCGGTGATCGAAGTCTACCACAAGATACTGCCTTAGGCATTTGCCTGGAGATGCAAATGAACTTCTTTTATTCAGAGCCTCGAAGCTGAAGGAGATTTCATTCAAGTTGCACGCTACCGATCGGAAAACCGGAGTTCGATTACCGGGAGGTACGGAATTTTTCTTTTCACCATCACCTACAGAATTGGGGTCCACACAACTTCTCTTTTGGGGGTACCAAGAGTTATTTCCAACAGAGTCAAGTGGCCGCAACGTGAAACTTACTATTCATTCTATTCTAACGTGTTATCACGATGATTTATTGCGCTTACCCATAGCACGTATCATACCTAAGGTAATAGTTACCCGGATTTTGTCCATCGTTTCTTATGCAAAGAAAACACGCGATTTTGGATATTGGATTTGCTTCCGATTTTAAGTGAAGTGATGGAGCACACGTACTAAGTTTCGACACTTCTATCTCCGTTACTCATTTGGGTTCGGGTTAGTGCTATGCTTAAATATTTGGCCAGTGATTAAGAAAGGTTCTTTCAAGCGAACACAGTTCAGTAGATGCTTCCCTGCCTTTCCACCTGAGGACAGGAACAGACCAGTTCGCAGAAGACCGTCCTCCTTCTTGAATAGAAATCAGTGGCCAAAGTCCAGAAACCAAGTAATCGTATGCGACGACACAACTCTGTCTACTGCCAAGTTTAATATGGACGCGGGAAGTTTTATTTCTAGGTCCAGTAAAAGCAACAACCAAATATAACGCTTTCTTATAATTATGGTCTTGTTGATTAATTGATAAATAAAAGAGTTAAAGTTTTGGAAGGTAAGAAAAATTGCAGTAATTACTTTTACTAAAAGAAGAAAGTATTATCCTTGGTCTATTAAAAAGGCACATGGGGAGTTGGACATAAGTTCCACTAATTTTTAACCATGGTGTTAGATGGACATGAGTGCTCAGTTTAACAAACCTGTCGCTTTAGCGGGAGGAAATTATCCCCTTTACTGAATGAATAGAATGTTGGGTGAGAACCTGAGATTGTCTGGACGCTCTGGAGAAGAGATAAATATCTTGCCCTTGCCAGGAATAGAAGCACGTTTCCTCACTCGTCCAACATGTCGCTTAATCACTGTACCGACTGCGTTGTCCCGGCCCCAGGGATCATTTGCATCGTGTTGTGTAATTTTTCGTAGTGAGTAGATCAACAGGATTTGTCTGATTGGAAGTAGCTGTGCCTACATTATAAATGTGCATGATGATGTGTTGCTAATGGTGTAGACTGGTATTAGGCAAGGGTTCAGTTCGAACTTTGGCCACCCTACAGACTGAGATTTTTATCGCATTCATCTCGCCATATGGCTGTCGAGAGAGTACCGTCAAATCAACAACAACTATCTTCCTCCAGATCCTTATGTCCACCAACTTAGCATCCAAGATAACCTCCCGACTCATCGGAAGTCATATAACCTCTGCCATTGTAACGGGCTGTAGACCTCTGAGGGCAAACTGGCTATAAAGTCTGAAAATGTTAGTATTTTTCTTCATATTGTCCCGGTGGATGCAGACAAAACAAACAAATAAGCTGTCAGAGTTTCTAAATCTTTGCTTACTCGCCACTCTTGGCCCTTTCCCTATTTCACTTGCACCTAAATGGACACTGAAACTGAAACAGCATCTTCATTAACTGCTGTCACGCTGTGATTATATGAGTGCCGTAGATATCCGTACACTGACCACCCGATCTGTGAAACAATACAGGCGAAATTATATTTTCGCTGCTGTGTTTTAAAATCAAAATTACACATCTGAACCATGTCAGTATTTTTTTCACCATTTTATAGGCCGCGAAGGCCCTTAGGGTGAGTGGAGGTATAGCTGTACTCTTTCTAGGACCTCGGCAGTAGATGGAGTGGGGAATCAGCCCCATGCCCCGGCCGCCTGTACCCCCGGGAAAGACCCGGGGCCCATTGTACAGGAGGTTGGGTGGGCCCCAGGGCCGATCTGGATGGGCGGAAAATCTTGTCCCCACCGGGATTCGATCCCGGACCTTCCATCTCGTATCTCAGTCGCTATACCGACTGAGCTACCGGGCCCACATGTCAGTATTAAAAGAATTATTTCAGGTTTTAAAGTACAATGGATATGTACCACGTGCTTTATACTGAAAATTCTCTGATTTAAGAGAGTGATATTTGTAATTATCAAAAGTGGAAAATAAATAAATAAATATATATATATATATATTACCTAACTGAACTTTTTAAGGACATACGCAAACTAAAGATGCATTTTTTTTGCTCAAATAATATTCAGCATGGAAAGGGATAATTTTCGGAAACATGAAAATGGAATCATCTGTACGAAGCAGCTTACCGCTACAGCGTTCTGAAGGAACATGAGAAATTGTCTCTCATTTATTGCCATTCATCCACTGCAAAGTTCTGACTTCGATATTACTAGTTCTTCCCCTGAGTTATAAGTTTCTTCAGCAGGAAGCCTCCCTATGTCAGCCATCAGTCATCACGGAACACAGGATTGATGGTTGAAGGCCAGAAAACAACTCTTCTCCCCTCTGGCGCACAAAATTGCAATCTATCCCATTACAACTGATGGATGACAGGACATTCTCCGCATCCGAAAAGAGTAAAAAAAAAAAAAAAAGGCTCAAAAGATGGAAAAGCGCTAGCTACTAAAAAAAAAATATCCCTTCCATATAATAATCAGACTGGGACAAGTCAAAATCACAAACACGGTGTTTCGTACGCAGGGATCTTAACTCGGTTTAT
>Ga0123354_10016579_pt1 | contig 11546 bp, 10 predicted proteins | sample TergutLab28metaG_2_FD_97872 | JGI IMG/M metagenome (GOLD analysis project Ga0123354, IMG submission 97872) | Labiotermes labralis P4 segment gut microbial communities from Petit-Saut dam, French Guiana - Lab288 P4 | ecosystem: Host-associated > Arthropoda: Insects > Digestive system > Gut ... | reverse complement strand
CCCCCTTCCCTTTTCCCGCCCCCAAATTTTTCAGGGGCCAAAAATTTCTCCCCCTTATCCTCTTTCTCCCCCCCCCCCCCCAATTCGGTACAAAAAAATGTCTCAGTTGTTGCTTCAAGCGTACGATCTATATTGTCATCATATACTGTACATTTTGCTTCTTCGTTTAGCTGCCGTCTTCCGGTTCAGTTTCCTTACACAGGAATTCAGCTATTGTTCTGAGTTTGCCTCAGACGTTCATCTTATTCACGAAACTTTTTTTTTCACTTCGTTCTCCTTCTTGCTTGCGTTCTCAGGTGTTTGGTGCCTTTGCGGAGTGTCGTTGGCTCTCGCGCCTTATGAACAGCGTCAGCTTAGCGGCCACTGCTACGAACTGTGCCAGAGTGCCGAAGCTCTTCAGCTCTGACGCATGAAGGCCGAGAAGAATCTGAGAATGCTGATGCATGCCTCACGTTTTCTTTATTGTTGGTCGATATTTGGCTTCTCTGTATCGGAAAACTCTTTGCTGCTTTCGTGTGTCAATGCCGGTGCAAGAAAGTTCGATGAAAATATGCTGGGATTTCAAGACTAAATTCCAGTGTTTTGAAACCCAGAAATCCCGTTTCCTATTGACGATAGTTAGAATATAGTTTGCTGCAAAAGGCCAGCTGGATCGTAGAGATTAATCTGCATTATGTGCCAGGTCTTCCTAAACAAATGACATTTTCTGTAAAATGTAGATCTTAATGAACAAAAGCTTTAGTATTTTCTGGTAAGGAGACTGGACTAGAAGTAAATGCTGATAAAACTAATTACATGGTCATGTCTCGAGATCAGAACGCAGGACGAAATCACAATGTGAAAACTGATAATAGTTCCTTTGAAAGGGCGGAACAGTTCAAATATTTGGGAACAACCCTAACATATCTAAATACATTCTTGATGAAGTTAAGAGCAGACTGAAATCAGAGAATGCTTGCTATCATTCAATGCGGAACCTTAGGTCTTCCAGTTTGCTATCCAAAAATGTAAAGATTATTATTTACAGAAATGTAATTTTGCTTCTTGTTTGTGCGGGTGTGATGTGTGATACTTGGTTGCTTACATTAAGGGAGAAAAATAGGCTGAGGGTGTTCGAGAATAGGGTGTTGAGAATATTTCGGCCTAAGAGAGATGAGATAAGAGTGGAGTGGAGAAAGCTGCATAATGAGAAGCTTAATGATCTGTTCTGCTCACCAAATGTTATTTACTAGTACGTCCGATTCTTAAATATGGGTCTGCGTGCTGGGATCGGTACAGGGAGGGACAAATACATGCGTTAGACAGGGTGCAAAAGAAAGCGGCTAAATTTGCATATACGAACGAATCAAACTGGGAAACGTTGTCGCAGCGTAGAATTATATCACGTATGTGTACTCTCTTCAAAGCGTACTCTGGAGAACGGGCGTGGAAGGCTAGAGGTGACAGATTATAAGGGCCCAACTATCTGAGCAGGGTTGATTATGAAAGGAAAATCAGGAACAGGAGGCAAAGGACGGATATCGGGAAATATTCCTTTGTGAATAGGACCATCCGACTCTGGAACCTGTTACGTGCATAAATTTTGGGGACTCTCCCCTGTAAACCAAATGCTTTTAGAAAGAAGGTTAGGAAAGTGATTAATGTGGTGAACCGAAGGGAATGTGAGTGTTGAAAATTAACTAAAAGTGTAGTGCAGTGAAGTGAAATGAAGGGTAGTGAAGAGAAGAGTAGTGCAGTGAAGGGTGGTAAATCGGGGCGTACCGTGAAGAGTATTTACTGGTGGTGAAGTGAAGTGAAGGTCAATTTAAAATTGGTGTGCAATAACTGTGGAGTAACAATATTAGAAACTAGGTGCAGTACCTTATTCCCCTTGTGTTGCTTTTCCTATGTGCACTGCTGTTAACTGTAGTTGGTCTTTTGTGATTGAGTTATTATTTTATGTTTATTTTTGTTACCTTATGTGTATTGTTTTACTATGTGTGTATTGCTGTCTTACATACTTTAGTTGTCGGATTGCTGACTAGAAGTCAGTATCCGGAAGGTCCTGCGACCGGCCACCTCGGCACAGGTTTTTCTTGGTTTCCCTGTGTCTATAAGCTAATGCTGAGATGGTTCCCAAGACTCAAAGTTGCTACTGCATGCTTCTCATGTAGACCTCCCGACTTAAATTTCTTAGATCCTTATTTCATATTTATGTGTGTGCATAATAACCACTGTCACCGGGCGACAGCCCATTTGTAGTTATATACATATTATAAAAATAAAGAATAATGAGATGGGCGGGGCATACAGGGTTCTGGTGGGGAAGCCTGAGGGAAAGAGACCAATTGGAAGACCTAGGCTTAGACGGATGGATAAAATTAAAATGGGTCCTAAAGAAGTGCGACGGGGAGGCATCGACTGGATAGATATGACTCAGGATAGGGACAGGTGGTATGCGCTTGTGAGTATGGTAATGAACCTTTGGAGTTCATAAAATATGGGGAATATATTGACTGATTGAGGACCTGTTAGCTTCTCAGGAAGGATTCTGCTCCGTGAAGTTAATTAGTAACTCAGTCAGTTAGTACAGTTAGTTAGTTAATAGGTTTTAGTGAGCCAGATTGTCGCTGTTCAATGGGCAAAGGCGCCTGGTCCTGAAGCACACCACTCATTTCTTTCTATTTTCGAGGTCAGGAATAACTGGATGTTTACATCTACTCCCCTTATGGGCGTTTTTGGTTTGCACAAGAGCAGCGTTGCTTTATTTGCCTCCGAAGCAGCATGACTCTTCTGTTTTCGCGGCTTCTCTTTAAATGAGAACAAGACAGGCAATGTACGTTTAACGTAACATCTAGGCGCGTACGCAATACAGTATTACACATTCTGAGTGTGTGTCTGTAGCCTTAGTTATCCAGAATGCAAAGCTCAGGCGCCGTATTTTCATCTTTGGCCTGTCCTGCTGTACCATATTTTTCCACATTATCTCACAAACGGCACGATTTTCGGAAAGCGTTATTGAACATAACATGTGTTTTGATTTCCTATAGATTTTTTTTCTGAAATATTTCTCATTCTAAGAAGAATCGAGTGAGGTATGATCAAAAGTACATATTGGTCTTCATGTAAAGTACCCGTTACTCTTGTCGAATTTTAATGGAACTTGAATTTTCTGGACGGAGTTTCGAAAAATACTCAGATATAAAGTTGTTTTGAAAGTCCTTCCAGAGAGAGCCGAGTTGTTCCATGAGGGCAGACAGACAGACAGACAGAGAGAAAGACAGACATGAAGAAGTTAATAGTTAAAATGCTTCTTGTCTTTACATGACCAGCTGGTACTCTACATTCTACACTGCCGTTGATAAATACCTTCCCTTTTAATACATTTATGATCTAAGTCCTGAATTTTAATGAACTGAAATCTACACCAGAGGTATAAACTTAATGCAAAGTCATTCCCGTTCCATATCCATTAAAGAGAGAAAAGTTGAAGGCATAGAACACTGAAAGATCATTCTACACACAGAAGATTATTTTGGCGATCTAACAAACCTACATGTTTCGGTGTTCTCAGACAACCATCATCAGGTTCAGAAGCCTGGTAATGGTTGTCTGAGACAACAGAAAACATGTATCTATTAGATTAACGCACTAAAGTGCTGTGCATAGACTGATTTTTTTCAGTGATATGACTGTACTGGCACAATGTGGGATGACACACATTACAATTGATTTCCAGGCAGCTTTTATTCTGTATTTCAAAACTTGTGTGACAGAATTCAAGCCCAGACGTTTTAATCGTATTTCTTAAAATAAGCAGTACAAAACTACAGGTCAATTACAAAGTGAAATAGTAGCAATATTTACTTATCTTTTCTCTTTCTTTTTGTCGCAACAGCCCCCAGTGGGACAGGGCCTCCTCATTACCGAGGCTTCTAGATCACACACAACGACGCACCACAGTCGGTAGGACTCCTCTGGACGAGTGATTGGCTCGTCGCAGAGTCCTCTACCTGACAACACGCAACACTCACAACAAACAAACATCCATGCCCACGGTTGGATTCGAACCCACAATCTCAGCAGGCGAGCGGCCGCAGACCTACGCCTTAGACCGCGCGGCCACTGGGATCGGCAATATTGACTTATAGGTACACCAGAACTTCAAATTTGCCTCATGCATGTTTGTTCCAAAGTGAGTCGTGACTTTAAACGTTTGAAAACTCTGTGACGTACGATGGAAATACAGTTAGTGCGTTCCCGAGTGTAGAAATTTCATGAGATTAAAAATTTCAGCTGGCCGTCGACAGATATGCATCTTTCTCGATGGAACATATACTGCACAGAACTTCAGCAGTCTGCCACACAGCTCGACTTTGTTTTCATCCTTAAGCTATCGGATTTCTGTACTTATTTTCTTGTTTTGTTCATCTACCTGCAGCTCTATAACTAAAGCATTCTCCATACTTGCACAACTTTGAATAAGTTTTCTTGAAATTAAGGGGATTTTATACTCAAGCCCTTCTTGTTTGATTGCAAACCCTGGAAACACAACGTGATCTCCTTGAGTAATTTTGACTCCGCCTGAGATAGATTTATCTGTCTTTCTCATGTATATTGTAATTAATCTAAATATCGGAAGCATACGCAAGCTACAGAAGACTCTTACCTTCAGGAAATGACAGGTAAAATAGAAATTTAAATGAAGATGAATATGGAAATGAAATTGGCATTTTATTCAATGGATACTAATAACGAGCAAGTTTATCATCCGCAAACAAGCAAAAAAGTTTGTAATAAAACATTGTGACATGCTATTGAAGTGACACTGCAGGCATTGGACATGTTGGTGTCATTTGGAATTACTTCTGCCAGCGGTTCATGTTAATTGCATAATGTGCAGTTGTGCAAATTCAGTACTGCTGTCAAGAGACCGCTAGCATCCAAATACGAAGCGAACCGTAAAGAAAGTATTTTTCAAGATGCACACGCTAATAAAGAACTTGGAGTGATTACGTGTTTTTCGAACGGAATGCTTTCTCTGAACACACTGCATTTGTAATCTTATTGCCCGTTTAGTATTACTTCAATGAATTTTTACTACAAAAATTCTTTGAAGTTTGACTTTATTTAACATTTGTTTGGTTATATAATTGATTCCGTATTAGCAGCTGTTTTGTTTTCAGATTTATATCTCCAGAGCGACTGTAGACAGCAACAAGAAATGGCACGGTGAGCTGATACTGCAGATAGCAGTGTCACGTGACCGCTTTGGTTTAAGAGAAAACGGAATACAAAATCTACTTTCTGTAACAAGTTAATCTTTTTCTGTGAAGTTCACTTTCCGGAATATAAGCTGTGACGGATATTTCGCATGAAATTCGAAACGTGATTCAATTATGTCATATTCACTGTGATATTTCAGTCAAGCTAGTAGTGTCGAATCCGGAAACGGGGGCAGTAAATAAGTCAGTTATTGCTGATACATGGCTTATTACCTTTCTACAATCCGGGACATGACTCAGTAAGTGATGTAGTGGTGCAGTGATTAATGATGATTGTATCAGTCCATCTTGGGCAAGTGGTTTCTAATACAGTCCTTAGTGTTAATTGTATCAGACCGTATCCACAGCAATTCAATAACAACTTCTTTTCCTTAAGAACCTAACATGCTAATAGTATTCATATCCGTGCATTAATGAAAAATTTAATAGTTAACACCAACAAAAGCACAATTATTTAAAATACACCTTCGTGTATAATTCACTAACACTACAACATGTTTCGATCTTCTTCAGATCATTCTCAGGGAGTTTTACGTCAAACAAGCACACACACACACACACACACACACACAAATATATATATATATATATATATATAACACAGATTAATAATTAAAAGTTTTAAACGTTTTACTCATTAAAAATTGTAGATGTCAGTTTCAATATTTACAGTTTTTAAGGAATAAAGTTTTTATTGTATCTGATAATTCATGTGTGTTTTTTGTTTGCTTGTTTGATGTAAAACTCCATGAGGAAGATCTGAAGAAAATCGAAACACGTCGAAGTATTAGTGAATTGTATGTGAAATTGCTTTTTAATAATTGTGCATTTGCTGGTATTGACTACTGAGAAACTGTCGTGTGTTTGAAAGCTAAGCGCTACTCGACAAACCTTCATATAGAAGAAATGAACTTTCGACCGACAGCAGTGTAAAAAATTGAATAAAATTTTGCAGGGGCGTGCGTTTGTGTGTGTAGTGGTTTAGCTTTCAAATACACAGCTAGCTGCAGGCAGAGCCAGGATGTGCGCAGTCCATCAGGCTACTTGTAAAGTGAAGGAAAAGTTCAGCCTAGAACAGGCCACGAAGACCCAGAGGGGGAGTAGGGATAAGGTTCTACTCTTTCTTTAACCTCGGGTGGTCAACGCTACGCCCCGGCCGCTTTACCCCTGGGAAAGGCCCGTTACCCATTGTATAGGAGACTGGGTGAACCTCAGGGCCGGTCTGGACGGATGCGGAAAATCTCGCCAACACCAGGATTAGATCACCGGACTGTCCAGACCGTAGCGAGTCGCTACGCAATCTCGGCTCACATCACGGTGTTGTATCTAACAATACTGGGCAAGACTCAAACTGAACTGAACCACAAGGACAAGGGAATTCTCAGAAAAGCATCCTGAAAGAGGAAATCAATTTTTCTTTGTAAGCTAAATTGTTTGTAGCGGCGGACCCTCGGAGAGAGTCCTCGTTACGTTCTCGTGTGATGGTTATACCGAGGTATTCCACGTTTAAGGATGTGGTAGCGTCGCATCGTGTCGCAAATTTAGTGTACGGTAATGACCAAATATTTTACTACCTGAATTCAGCTGCAGTCGGCACAGCGTGTTCGCTGCTTGGCTCAACACGGAACGGCCAGCCAGGCAGCGTTGCAGCTCTTTCAGAAACATTTGTGTGTTGGGAACACATTCAGAACTTTAGGCAATGAGGATGTTCTTGAAAAGATATGAAAAGTGGTGTGTGCGTATTTCTTACCCTCTTACTAGCTTGCTTCTGAAACCCCTAGACAACATTTAGCACGTGGTCATCACTACACAGTTTCAAAGCGATTCCAAGGGATCCGCGACCAGTTCCCAAGGGGATCTGTAGATACAGCTCTCTAATGTCTGCTTTGAAATTGACTTTATTCTTTCATTAAATGAATAAGGTTTGTTAAAAATAATAGCGCAACTTCTTTAATAGGCGACGTGTGTATTTCGGATTGCGGTTGAAATATCTAATTAAGAACTGCCCTGTGCCCAAAAAGCGAGTGACAGTTTAATTAAGGTCAAATCATGCAATGCATTGTTACGTTTGCTGCCGGTATGCATTGTTACGTATGCTGCTGGTATGCATTGTTACGTATGCTACTGGTATGTATTGTTACGTATGCTGCTGGTATGTATTGTTACGTATGCTGCTGGTATGCATTGTTACGTATGCTACTGGTATGCATTGTTACGTATGCTGCTGGTATGCATTGTTGCGTATGCTGCTGGTATGCATTTTTGCGTATGCTGCTGGTATGCATTGTTGCGTATGCTGCTGGTATGCATTGTTGCGTATGCTTTGGTATGTATTGTTACATATGCTGCTGGTATGCATTGTTACGTATGCTGCTGGTATGTATTGTTACGTATGCTACTGGTATGCATTGTTACGTATGCTGCTGGTATGTATTTTTGCGTATGCTGCTGGTATGCATTGTTGCGTATGCTGCTGGTATGCATTGTTACGTATGCTGCTGGTATGTATTGTTACGTATGCTACCGGTATGCATTGTTACGTATACTGCTGGTATGTATTGTTACTAATGCTACTGGTATGTATTGTTACGTACGCTACTGGTATGTATTGTTACGTATGCTGCTGGTATGTATTGTTACGTATGCTACTGGTATGTATTGTTACGTATGCTGCTGGTATGTATTGTTACGTATGCTGCTGGTATGTATTGCTAGCTATCTATAATTAATTCTGAGACATAAATTTTTAATTTTTGGTACCTATCATCCGGACACGCTATATATATACGTAAACATGGATGTGTGCATATGTGGTTATTTTTTGAATACAAAAAATCCTGCGAGCAAAATTTTTCGGAAACACTCGTGTAACCCATAAGAAACGGAGAACTTTACTGCCAGGTACAGTGAGGTAGCGAAACCTTCCACGTGCCCGAGGTAAGGTCGTGTGGCGAATTAACACCAAAGAGGAGGCAGCGGAGAGAGGGTCAGCGTAATTTGATATTGAGAGACCGATCAAGGTAGGTGGAGGCCACCACGCATTAATCTGGCTTTGCAAGTGGAGAAGAAAATCATGTGGCTCAAATGTAAACGGATTATTACACACAAATATACGCAAATACAAATCAATATATTGGAAATTAATGCATGTGATTAAAACAGATGTATAGAAGCAATTAATTTCTGTTTGCTGTTTATTTAATGAAGCTGCAAGTAACTCAAACTGGCCACACAGCACGCTCCCGTTCCTCATGATAAATTTGTTTCGGCAAAACCGTCACGAATATCGGAATCACAAACATTGAAGTCGATTTTCAATGTTAAAACACCTACTTGGCTCGAACAACTAAAGAAGTATCAGTAAAGAAAATATAAATTATTCTCTCTCCAAAATTGTGTACGTCAGTTGTTAAAAATTTTAACACACCCACTCCGCCTAGTTTGAAAGCAGTAAACCTTACATAATGTAAGGTACAGCAGGTGACTGGGGGCTGTCGGGTAACCAACTACGTGATCTTATCCCGATTCTTCGGAACCGGTCACGAATGGAAGAAATAATGTTATTAATTCTCCAGCACGGAAGTTCATGAACTTCGGATCTAACTTAATATAGCGTCGACAGTGAATTGGAAAGGAAGTGTCAGAAGGCTGTAATGGCTCAACACAATATACTACCTTGGGGTGTTGCTGGCCGGACTTTGTAAGCCAGCCGGTGCTCCGGCCGAGGTTAGAACCGGACGCTGGAAACAATTAGGCGTGAGAAGTGTCACTGCTTGTATCATTTGTGTCGGAATGGCTCCAAAAAGCACAGGTATTTCAAGAAACATAACTGCGATGTAAAATTTTTATGACGAATGACAAACACAATATTAACGTTTAGACGCCTAACGTCAACTATAGTTGACGAACCACAACGCTAACCTCTAAAGTTGCATTTTGTATATTTATTCAAAAAATATAGGTACCGAATATTTTAAACATCGTATATACTCTCCGTTTTTTTATCTTCAAAATGCAGTTTGTTCCTGTACTATTCACATTTTATATACAGGATGTGCTAAAATTAAAAAAATAACTCCGGCGCCAAAAGGTTAATAAATGTAATACTAACACATACCAACACACACTCTATATATATATATATATATCATACATACAAACATACATACATACATACTACAGACACCGAAACACCTTGTCTTATTGTCGCCATTAATGATCTAAATTTTTGGACTACAACTAAATTGCCACTCGTCTTTCGAGGTTTTGATTTTGGAGTGTGACTATCCTCGGGTTGCCGGCGACAAAAAAGTTACTGTGTTCTGTGTAAATAAATAGATAAGCAAATTAAGCGTGCTTATAGTTAGGCATTAGAAGAGTATCGTGCCTTATTCTGATTGACTTCATAAGTCTTTAAGACCCATTATGTGGCTGCTTCTTCCATCTATGTACTTCTAGCACTTTAACATGCTCTGGTTAGCTGAGACAGATTAGCGTGTCCATTTATATGAGTATTACTAAACAAGGATTTTAAAGAACGTGGAAGGAGGTTATTTTTGCCAATGAGAAGCTATTGACAGAATGTGTCCGAGGGAAATGGGGAAATAACGCACAATGTCGATTAAAGTGACAGGTGTTTGGGCAGAGATGTGAACCAGGCAGCCACCAATTGAACAACTTACGTCAGAAGAAGAAGAATCACCGCCATTTACGTGCATTTCACCTGAAACAAACCGAACAAAACACGATCAGTTTCATGTTTTTTTTAATGAATTGCGCAGGTTTGTTTTGTAGAGTTTATCATAATATGAAATCCGTCTTCGGAATTCGTATTGCGAAACATACATCAGTTGAATAAATTTGTGGATTTTGAAGTTGCGTTTCAATCGATAATGGTTAATGTTGATGGACGCTGAGCGATACAAATGCCCTGTCACTCTTTACAAGTAACATGCTGTAACCAACGAATGTAACGCATAGGAATTAAAAACAAAATATTACCATTAATAATGCCTTTCGTTAGAGATGATACTGATAGTCTGATCAGGTAAGGCTGAACGGAACAAATTGCACACAGAATGATGGAAATCTCGTGGAAAGGGACGCCAAGTGTTGAAGGGAGGACAGGATAGAAGTCGCTGTAAAGACGTAACGATTATGGCGTCGGGATGTGAACTAGATTCGACTGGCTTTAGGTCTGTGAACAGGTGGCGGCTGTTGTGAAGGCGGGAAAGACGCGTCTTTTTCGATCTCTTTGTATCTTGCCTGTCTGTATTTGTGATGCTTGTTGTGTGCGGTGCGCACTGGTAAAGCATTTGGCAAAGCCCGCAGTGAATGCTGGGTTTCCTGTCGGTCACCCGCACAGCGTGCCGCCATATTTTTTTAATCCAGAACCTAAGCGTTTCCTTCCCAGTCTTTTCTCACTCTTTCCCATTAACCATATACTCACAAAACCGGGGCACCGATGTGGTCCCTACGTCAAATTCCATACATAAACCTGTCGCGTAATCATTATGAAACCTGCGTGCAAATGTCATGTCCTTGAATGTTACAAATGGCGGTTCTGCGCGTAGCTATACCCCTGTTCTTGCAGTGTTAATGACGGCGCTTCTGCATGACTCGCAGATCAATCCACTGCAGCTACGTGAATGTAAGCGGCGTCCACCTGCTGCTGTCTCTGACGTCATTACCTCGAGACATGCTGTCTTCGCCACCGCTACTCACCGGGGTAGTTCGGGCAGACACATTAAATTATTTATTTCTAACGACCATTCTTCTTTTTTTTATAATCCGTTTTACTTCATGGGCCAGGATAGCGCAGTCGGTATGGCGACACGATACGGAGTCGACGGTCCGGGTATCGAATCCGGGTAGAGGTAAGATTTTTCGTACCCGTCCTTACCGGCCCTGGAGCCACACACCCTCTTGTAAAATGGATACCGGGTCTGTTTCCTGGGGGTAAGCGGTCAGGGCGTGTCGTTGAGTACTCACCACATGTAGCGCCGAGGTTAAAGAAAGTGTACAGCTATACCTATATTTACTTACTTACTTACTTACTCCATGGTGCAGAGTCCTTCTTGAGAAGCTAACTGGTTTGCAGCTACTCAAGAAATTCCCCGCATTTCACGGAACCCAAAGGATCACTACCGCACTCAAAAGCGTCCGCCAACTGTCTCTAACCTGGGCCAGCCCAATCCAGTCCATATACCCACATCCCACCTCCTGGAGATCCATCCTAATATTATCCACCCATCTACGCCTAGGCCTCCCCAGTGATCTCTT
>Ga0123354_10016576_pt1 | contig 11547 bp, 6 predicted proteins | sample TergutLab28metaG_2_FD_97872 | JGI IMG/M metagenome (GOLD analysis project Ga0123354, IMG submission 97872) | Labiotermes labralis P4 segment gut microbial communities from Petit-Saut dam, French Guiana - Lab288 P4 | ecosystem: Host-associated > Arthropoda: Insects > Digestive system > Gut ... | reverse complement strand
CGGTTACAGTTTTTAGTACTCCTGATGATGGGTGCTGTGACACCCGAAACATGTAGAGTGACTTTGCAGTAAATAAATATCTGCATACTGTTGCATCTGGTTGGATTTTTATTAACATTGACAATATTATTCTGTAGGCCTGATGCTGGCCGGATAAAACGGCCGAAACATGTAGCCTGATTAACCAGTTGTAAAACTAAAACTGATATTCGATTGTTGTGTATGACGGTACTTTGCAATAAGAAAAAAGTAAGTTTCTTGTTGGCTCGCTTCAGGCTACATTTAAAAATTAAACATTCGTGTACTTAAGGCGATATATTTTAAGAAATAACATAATATTGCAGTGCCTAAGTTTTACGTATTTTTGTTAGTATACTTAACTTGCTTCACCTGAATAAAATCTTATATTTCGACTCTGAATTCATGATAATTTCATTATCATTTTCCGCATGACAACTTACAGCAGCGCTGTGTTTACTGTGCAGTATATCTCCATTATTAATACAGAGCTGCAATTTGCTGGAAAAAACCTCGTTTTACCATTGTAGTCTTGTTTTGGAATAAGCGTGTGCCTTAACGTGTATTATTTCGCCAGTCGTCTTGGCTAAAGTGAGTGACTTTGACTTATTTAGAATTGGTGATTATCAAAAAAGTTAAGCTTTGTCGTAATTGGAAAACGTGACTTTTCATTTCCTGTGAAGATCTATAGGGATACATAGTCACAAGTTTAGATATGTTTCAATGTTTAAGAAGTGAATGTGAAACACATTAGAGAAAGTTACTGTCCAGTAATTATACGAACATTTTACGAGTACATTGTGTAAGCATACACATTTTTATGTAATGTGCTCTTCTCGAGAGAGTGACTATTATATATTAACATGGACTTCTTAAGTGTGTCCGTGAGATTTGAAGGGAAAGAAATCCGAAAATTCTCGAGAATGCCTTCTAGTGATAATTAGAAATTACGGTGCATTTCTAAATATCCTAATTTATTATCTTGGGTTGTTCGTTTTTTAGTGTATCTGTTTTAATATTTGACAACAATAAAAATGAAAGCTGTCTACGAAATGTACACACAGCCTCTGAACTGTGTAACACAGAGGGTAATTCCATACGGCAAAGCCTTTAGTGAATAAGTAACAGTTTATTAGCTAATTAAGATATTTTCCCTTTTTATAGTGTCTAAAGGCTCATTTTCCTGTTTATAAGGATTTTCCAAGACGCACTTCCCTGAGCCACATAAATTCTTTGCACATCCGAGGACCTCTTTCTTGAACATTCCTTTTCATATTGCCGTCATCCTTAAGTCTAATCTCCCAAAACTGTCCCTTCCTTTCATGTTTCTGTATTAAAATATCCAACATATCCCAAATATCCCACCTTTTTCTCGTTTCTAGTGAAACCATCATTGTCATATGACTTCGTCTGTGACAGGGTGGATGAAGTTTTTATATTCTGAAAAGTATATTTACTATTTTTATTAGTATTAGTATTAATGTTATTATTATTTGTTGAAGCCTATTCGTGATCCCGACCGCATTTCCGCACCAGGCTGATGAAGTACATAAATTCTGTTTTATTTATTCAAACGTATGTCAGGAGCCTCTTCCCTTAATGCGAAGCCGAACTGTCGAAGTGTGACATTATTAATACTATATGGCTGTTTCACGGAGTAGCCATCGTTATGTTCAGGATAACATGTTGAGTGTAATTTCTTAATGTATTCGTAGATTTCTGTCTGTAGTCCGTGCTGCAGGTTTCTGGCGTGTTCGAAAAATTTGAGACAAAAAATTAGTGAAATCTTTGGATGGTTACCAGAAGGAATAGTAAAAGAAAAGAAGAAAATTTTAATCATTAAATTTACAAGAACAAGTCACAGGTATCATTATAAACATTTCCTTTTATGGTGTTGCCTTAGATAAGGTAACTGCAATCTGATGACACTCAATCAATTACTTTTTAAAGGTGTTTAGCTTGTGAAGAGAAAATGTTTGCGACAAAACGTTTATTTATTTTTTTCTGCAAAATGTGTGCGTTTGAATTATAGTATGCGTGTAAGAAGGACTGAGAGTGTAGTCCATTAATGCCTTTTAATGTTTATTAATTGGTCAATTAGACCAATCTGTAATTTCATATTTGTTATACGGAAGAAGGTAACTCTTTTGGTTACAGCTCGAGTAAAAGGAATTCAGGACATAGAAAAGGACAAACTAAATGACTTTCACTCAGCTAGAAGACGGGTGGTCGCTTAAGTAAAGGTAAACGAATTGCGGAGAGACAGACATGGTCGCACTGATTATGGAACACTTATCAAGCACTTGTACATTTGGGCGTATCAGAGCAGAAGGGCCAATCACTTTTAATCAATTTGTTTTATAAAATTTGAAAGAAAAGTAAATTAGTGCATTCATTCTTATTGCATAAATTAAACACAATTTTCTTAATTTTAAGATTTTAATTATCCGGTGCCTTTCACGGTATTTAGCGTGCTACAAATCGGAAGCCCGCTGGTTCGATTCCAGATGATGTCATTGGAATGTTTCATTGACATAATCCTTCCGGTCGCACTATGGCCCAGGGGTCGACTGAGCCTCTAACAAAAATGGGTACCAGTAGTATTTCCTGGGGGTAAAAGTGGCTGGTCCGTAAGGCTGACAACCTTACCACCATCCTGGGGCCATTATCACGTAATCTGGGAACCTTAACTTCCTGGAACCCTGTGGGCACCTCGGGCCTGTAATGGGGCTGACTGATATCACGGTATTGAATGTTATAAATATATAAGGTAAGGCTACTGTACACAAATTGGTCAACAGCAGTATTTCTTATTATTCAGTAACGTCTTTCTTTTTCTGCTAAGTTGCCCATAGTTTTCTAGTAAGCTTTTCAGAGTTTCATTAGCACAGGATATAATATTACATCTCACCTTCCTTTAGAGCACTGAGCTAGTATACAGTGTTAAAGAACATAAGTCCCTGCATACTGACCTTAGTGTAAATCACACAAAACATTAGATTTTATTTGAAAAAATTTAGCCCAAATTTATCACAAACCCAGACCTTTAATGTATTTCATGAAAATATTCACCGCTTGTTGTGAAAATTATACATTTATATGCTGTGTTTCAAAATAGATTTTCTAATGCCGCAGCGGACGGTACATGTACTGTGCTGTAGTTAACAGTGGGCCTTTAAACGGCTGTCTCGAACTTCAGACATCCTTCAGACTGTAGGGCGTTTTGTTATCTACTGTACCATCGAAAGACAGTACACGCAACGAAATGTAACTTATTTGTGTCTGGGAGTGTACGTCGTGGAGGAGGGATGGTTAGGTCTGGTATTATGATGGCGGAGATCGAGTTGAAGCTATTTAGGTAATTACAGGTTACGATCCATCTGTCGTCCAGATAGTAGAAATGCCAGTCGGGCAGGAACCTCCTACTCATTCCTTCCCGATATGTATGCGCCTATAGAACCTGCCGCATGATCATGTCTTGCATACTATCATTATCATTATTCTTTCTCTGCGATAAGCATCGGCTGCCCCTTCTCCATTTTCTGTGTAATGTTATAGCCTATCATGATTGGTCAGGAATAATAATAGTAAAAGAAGTTTGCTGTGCTTATATTTATCCTAAAAAAAAAAAGGAATTGACTTTCATGAACAAAATAGTAATTGTTCAGAAAATTGCTCTGAGAGGACTAAAATGACTCTAAACAAAATCTACCTAATATCTGAAAGGCTCCAGCTTAATTATACAGCCTGCACTTAAAATCAAGCACCCATGCACAGGATAGAAGAAAATTTTCCAGTGATTAACTTTGGCTTGACTTGATTTGAACCGCACCAGTTTAAGTTTTATTCTTGTATTTTGCATCAAACATTTTGTAAGTATGCGATCCTGCAGTTCAACAGCAGCGTTAAAAATTTTGCAGTAGATGTTTGTCTTTAAATCTTCTTGCGGGGTTCATCCTTTGACATTGCTTAGAGTACATTGTTTTCTTTGTTACGTATTTATTCGTAATGTATTAGAAACTCTGAGTGAGTGTAAAATAGTAGTTTGTAAACAGGAGCGTTGTCTAATTATAGTGCAGTATTTCAGTAATTTAAGTCATTTTTAGGAACCTGCTACTGTGTCCTTATATTTATCTTACATATATTTTATCTTTTGAACTCGTTATATGTTGTATTTGGATATCTACTTACTTTCGTGTTGATGCTTTTTAGTATTCGACACTGCCAATATACCTTCTAAAACACTAAGGTAACGACGGATGTAACAGTGTATAACATAAAGTAATTTCTGCATTTAGCCACAGAATTTATGTATGCATTGCTTCTAATTCTTACAATAAAGATCCATTTTCCTACACGGCATTAAACGGCAGGCCTCTTTAAAAGAAACGGACATGTTCCCTGAGAGGTGCGTACTAAAAGCTTATAAATAATTTAGACGAATGTAATTCTTCAAATGAACTATTAATTACTTCCATTTTTTCGATAAATATGATGCTACTTAATTTTATGAATTTTTGTGTAGCTCAACTAAGAGTGCTACCGTATGCACTGGTGCAGTAATTATCAGCGTATTCAAAACAAAAATTAAAAAGTTGGCTTCTTTTGATCCCGCGAAGCTCGTTCCTCACTTACCTGTTCGCATATAAGAATTGTAGAAAAGATAAAAGAATTTTCGAGAAAGTTGACATTGGAAAGTTTTGCTAAAATGTGTCGACATTCAAATTTTCGTTGAGCTTTGACATTTCATCCGAATATCAGCAATTTGAGAGCCTATCGCTTGCGAGAATCGATAAGTATTTAGAAGGATAAGAAATGATTCCAACAAACACTGCAGAGGAAATGGAAATTTATCTCATTCCCTAAACAGTTTTCTTTCAAAATTGGTTGTTTTAGATGATAGAAAATGATTCTTGTGTTACTTTAATATTATCCGTGTTCCGTGTTTAAGATGATTTTACGAATTTTGTTCCACCAACTGCAAAATAGTTCGACACAAAAAATATATACATTTTTACAGCAAACCTCCTACATGTTTCGGCCCTTTATGGTCATTATCAGGGAGGAATTCGACAAAGAATACTTACCTGATGATGGCCGAAAAGGAAGACACTTGTAGAAGGCTTGTTGTGTGATGGTATATATTTTTGTATCGAACTATTGGGCAGTTTTTGGAATAAACATTGTAAAATTATACTTGTGTTGCTTCATCCCGGATTTCGTTGACAGTGTATTTTGGAAGTCTTTGCATAAATCTGCCTAACAACTACAAGTTTCATAAATATTGATCTGATAGGTATTTTTCATAAAACGGCCTGTTAGAAATATCCAGGAATCCCTCCAGAATTGTATGGCTATGTGTACATTTTCACTTTCACCCTCATATATCCTGGAATATACGTACAAAATTTACAAATCATTAACTTCCATTTTTTTACCAGTATACCACTAAAATACTCTCATACACACAGTGCCATGTACTTTGGAGTGCAGTGTTAACAAACATGATATGCTAAGGATATATGCAAATTCATGTTGTGTCACGTTTTTTCGTGATAGTTACACCTTGTAGAGAAGCGATGCCAGAGTAAACACTTCTCTTTCGTCTGTAATTACAATTCTGAAGACACGATATGCTTTTTCCTACAGCGGTCAATTCAAATAACAAATACGGCATTTATCGTTTCGTAACTTATCCTGCCTTGCTTCTACACGAAGCGCTTGATAGGAAACAAATACCTCTTTCCCATCCCTCTCATTCTGTCTCTCTCTCTCTCTCTCACACAAACACACACACACACACACACACACACACAAGCGCACGCAAACGTACGGAGCCTGCCATTCAGAAACCAGTAGACAGGTATCCTGTGTTTTAATTAATACACTTAATTTTCTGTATGTACTAATTACCAGCAGTACTAGTGTGTTCTTACTCATCATGTGAAACAACCCACATCATCTGTGTTAGTAATGATATTCTTCAAAGTGCTATCTTGTTGCTTTTTTAACCTTATATCTTACTCATATTTTAGAATCGCGTATCAGAAAGCATTCTCCTTTCGCTTTCTTTTCGTTTGTGCAAAAGGGACTTAACTGTAGCTGAAAGACACAGGACGACTGAATTGTGCACATACACCGTTCTTTCCGTTGTTCAGTTGCGAAACTGGTTGTTAAATTAGTAAATGATTACAAAACACTTGCCTAATTTTACCGAATGTTATAATAGGCTAGTTGGATCGAAATGTTTCCTTATGCCTTATCGTCTAACATTTTCTCATTGCAATATATTGTGACTTACATGTCATACAGGTTCTATACCCAGACAAAGAAGAGCAGGGTAAATTATTAACACTTCTAGTCTGCCAGTCCACAGCCCTGAACACTATCTCTTATCTATATTATTATTATTATTATTATTATCATCATATACGCTTATGTGTCCGTTTATTTATGTGTTTTATTTCTGTATATGTAAGGCATGTATGTTTATGCATGCATAAATCTCCGTATATGGTATATTTGCTTGCCAACATATATGCATGTACATACGTGTGAATGTACATGAATGCCAAGCAGGTCCAACACACATTACGAATGTAGGCCTACAAATGTGTACGTGTGCATTATAGATGATGCTGTATACCTGTGCCTATGTGAATACACACACATATAAAATAGTCCTCTGTTTAACGTTGCTCTCGAATAACGTAGTGTCGCTTTCAGTCTTGCAAATATTAGTTCTCAGTTTTCGGCGAAATTAGCCAGGACTCGGAATTCTTGTCTTGTTCTAAAGTATTTTAATAACACTTATGGGAAAAAATTCCTTTCTACCTTATTTGTCTGTACGTTGCGATTTTCAGAGCAGTAACCCAAACGATAAAGTAGGACTTAGCCTGTACGTGCGCGCGCGCGTGTGTGTATGTGCGCGCGCGTGCGTGCGTGTGTGTGTGATAGAGAAAGAGTATTTGTGTATGGATCTAAGTAAGTTTATGCTATACATTTGTATATACACGTGCGATTATATGGAATATAATCCTACATATGTGTAAGCTTACGCACGTACATCGCATATGTACTTTAAAAAAAAGAGGCACCGAGCAGAAAGTTTTGCAAACTTTAACTTACACCGTCGTCTGAATGCTTATTTCCCGCCCAGTTAATATGAACAGCGGCTTAAGATATCGCTAAAGATTATTTGTGCAAAGACACATCCAAGCTCTTTATCTATCACTGTTAATGTCGTAGCGCTCTGTCGCTTAGACGTACAGAAAGTCTACAGAAATAAGAGGCGCCTGGGTGCTTATTTTGAAGCACAAAATGTCCACTTCCGCTCAGGCTATGAAGAAGGGAAATTACCTCTGACTCTCCGGTCTTATATGTTGCAGGCCGGAGTAGTTCAGTGACTAGGATACGAGATGAATAATCGAGATTCGATTCCAAACCCGTGTAGAGTTTTTTTATTTTCGTCTTTGCCTTCTATCCATATGGCAATACAAAATAGAGCGACCTCTAGTCCTGAAGCTGAGAACTGTCCTGCTCATTGTGTTGAAGTTAAAAATACGTGGCGCTATACCCCACTCCATCTTTCAGCCTCAGCTCGTACCTCACAAAGAAAAAATCTTGTTATATGTAAAAAATTCCAAGCTTGTCTCTTGCCCTAGCGCGTACCTTGCGGAGAATGGGGTTGCTACACCAAGGATGTGACTCACATCACCAACGTTTTTGTGTAACATAAACTTCATTCTTCAACGGATTAAGATATTATGTTCGCCATTGTGTAGTACATATACGTAGAAATTCGCACCACATATTTAAAAAAGATGAAATTATGAGAGGAAACTTCTATATGAAATACCTGTAGTTTAATATTAGATATGCCACTTCTCCATGTAGCCACACATCCCGAGCTGCCTCATTCAAATTCGATACGTCCATCCTCGACGTATCAGAAGGCGTCGTCATCAACAGACATGGTTACCATCATAATAATTGTGACGCCAGTAATGATAGAGTGAGCTTCGCTAATAACATGGTGAAGGACTCTATCATATATGGAGCCTTTAGGGTTCTGTGGTCTGAACTTAACCCTTATTGCTTATGCATGAATCTGCATCCCGGTAAGCAAGATGGGTGCCAAATATGGTGAAAAGTAGTTGTAACATAGGTTATGTCTGTTGTTTAGGTGGTGAAGAAGATGGAATATAAAGGTACGACATACATGTAACACATCTTCATGTTCTCCTTCGAAAACACCACTGAAACTAGTAGTAATACGTGAGTACGAAAGAAATTGTCATTGAGTATGCCATATTGATCTAGCCTGTACTTCATAACTTCGATGCACCCCACCCCCCATCCCCACTACAGAAAACACAAAGGTTGTCTCACAGAAGCAGTGTCTCCGACATAATGATATGTTTTCCGTGTTCTGTGACTGTTACATTCCGAGCAAAGCCCATGTTTTTGTGTCCAGAAAGGGAATTATTCGTTAAACGGAACGTGTCGTTATGCTTCCTCAGGGTCCTACGTATTAGCTGGGGAATGCAGCATAATCACAAAGTAGATACCCTTTGTGTCTGTTGGGATATTCAAGGAAGCATAAAAAAAAAGATATGACAACTGCCACTCTTGATGCCGAGAAATTTATTCTCACTTCGGTGTGTGCATGGCACATGGGTAGCAGATGGTAAACATCAGACCTCCGTTTAGCCGTAACTGACTCATGAATATCTGTCGCATCGTGGCACCAAGGCTTTATCCCGTCGCAGAAAAATCTGTGTCAAATGTCTTCAGCCATGAGGTGGCGACTGGCTTCACGTAGTCGTCTGTTGCTGATCACTTGCCAGCCAAGTGTTACGTGAAGGTCAAATAGCTGAGAGTCGCTGGGCCGCATATCACCGGACTTAGGTCTGTTTATGGCGCTACAGTTGGGAATTTATAAGACTACTTTTGCAAATGTCCTCTTCTCACCCTCGTGATTTTCATCTCTTTCGAACACTTAAAAAAAAAAACCTAGCTGCTAAGGGGTTTGCAGCAGAAGCCAACGTGAAACAAGCTCTCACCCTGGAATTTCAAGCACTTAACACCGATTTATTCTCTATTCCAGTACGCAAGCTTTTTGCCAACGTTGTCAATGCTTAAATGTCAATGAGGACAACATGGATTGCTGAATCACAAACACTGCAGACTGAACAGTCTTTTAATAAATAGTGGTATAGACGGTTATTTTTATCTGCTAGTATGTGCACTGTATGTTTTTTTTGGTCAATCGTGTCGATAAAAACAATTCATGCAACGCCAAACAAATGCACTATTTTATGATTTATTCCTATAATATGTTACATAGCTGCTGCATGTTTCGGCGTTATTATCGCGGCATCTTTATTGAGCTGATATCAAATTTTCTCTAAAGTGTACAGCAATAAAATAGGTCCCTGAAGATGGTGAGATATTAGCTCCGAAATGTGTAGGGTCAATATAAAAGATTGTAGGCATAAATTATAGAATAGTCATTTTGTTTGTGCTACATGAGTTTTTACTTGTACATAGTGCACGGAATAAACATTGTAATAATGGTATAATTTTTCACTCCAGAAACCCATATCAAATTAGGCCTTCAAGAAAATAGGGAATGAAATATTGACGATTATCTATAATGCAGTAGTAGACACATCCAACAGTCTATATTGGCGATGGAGGTAAAAGTCATGTCTTCTGAGAGCTTGAGTATATTTTGTTGGCTTAATGACTAAGATGTTGAAGATTTCCGAAAAAATCCATGCATATAGACTGTATCTAATATTGTTTCCTTGGTGATGTAGCAAACTTGCTTCTCAGAAATCCGTAATATTGAGTGAATCGCGGGCGTCACTACACTCTCTGGTCACTTATTCCAACACATTTGAATCTGTCCCCATAGACAGAGACCATGCTACAGCTCTTGCGCGTTTAGTCGCCAGCTTGTCGCCAAGCCGACCATGATTTAATAGAAGGGTATAACACACTCTTGCTACCTACGGATGCACCGATACTTGCCCGCATTTTTCTGAGACTTGTTTAAGGTTTGATTAGCCGCAAATATATAAACGTCGAAATTTTTATGTGTATTTCTTTACTATCCACTTGGCTGGAACCAAAACAGAGGTTGTTTGTTAGTTTTATTAAACAATGCTACATCGAATGCATTTCGGGCATTTTGTCGCGCCATTTCTCTATTCTAAATGTGGAAACTGACACTTGATAAATATTGTTTTCAAGGAGATATTAAAAGTGTACCAATGTAAAGTACAGCGAAATAAAGCTCTGATTATCGTTGTATTATAATTTATAATATTTAAAAAAATGAATGAAAACTGTTTCTTTACAGTTATATATAATGTTTGAAAATCTTTAAGACTGTTCTAAGCTGATGGTGGGATTTTTTTTTTAAACGAAATCTTTAGAAATAATAATTCCACAAGCTTGCATTTCGCTCAACAAAACTCAAAGTCACAAGTCAAAACGGCGACATTTTGCCAATTTTTTATGGAATAGAATATTGCTAAATTTTGCATATGTGTTCGTTGGAACTAAGGCAGCGTCCTTGAATTATTCTTAGGCCTGTGCTTCATCTTACTTGCTTTGCATACAGTCCAGTGTTGGGTTCTTCTTAACTAGGGAATGAATCTTTGCGTTACACAAAATGCACAGGCTATTTTACCGAATTATGGACTGATAGCATCTCAAGGTCTTGTGTAATTAAACACTCTCACTACTTAATTTTATTTAGTATCCTACTGGACATGCTTAGCTACTGGATTCTTGTCTCAATTACAGCAATTAAGAAAGTACGGAAGTGTTTGATGAGTTGACAAGTGGAATGGGGGTTACATTGTGTGATATATTAACCATTACAAGGCTGAGTTCAAATACAAGCGACTCTCAAAGTAAACGTCAATCAGACAGAAAATCAGCCTCCCTGGTGCTTACGTCCAAAATTTATTAAGTCGTGATCCGATCATTGCGGTCTTACTCGCCTTGGGGCTTCCTTAACTCGTAAATTCAAGAGAACAAAATCTCCCTCCACTGCAAATATCAACCAGTCAACGCTGTGTAGTAAATTAGTCGCTGTTTGTACTGAAAATCACAGGCAATTTACGACTGCAGCGTGAGAAATATTTGGTTTCTAAATGCTACGACTCTTCGTAGGAGCCTTGGTAAAATTGCTAAGAGCGACTATTAAGTTCGTCATGTCTGTCAGCTTGTCCGTCCGCGAGGAAACACTTGGTTCCCACTGGACGGATTTTTGCGTTGAATTGGTGTGTGAGAGTTTTTCGAAAAACTGTGAAGAAATTTTCATTGTTACACCATGCATATTGTCGGGTTACTCAATTATTACACCAACCACTGCACATATATAACATTTATAAAATTTACACATTAAAACATTAAAAACGCTCCGACATGTTTCGGTCCTAGGACCATCCTTAGGGAGCTATATCTTCCTTGCTAAAGTCACATTAGAAATAGTCACATATTAATTTCGTT
>Ga0123354_10016575_pt1 | contig 11548 bp, 11 predicted proteins | sample TergutLab28metaG_2_FD_97872 | JGI IMG/M metagenome (GOLD analysis project Ga0123354, IMG submission 97872) | Labiotermes labralis P4 segment gut microbial communities from Petit-Saut dam, French Guiana - Lab288 P4 | ecosystem: Host-associated > Arthropoda: Insects > Digestive system > Gut ... | reverse complement strand
TCAAGCTTATCAAGCGTATTATGTATGGTCGTTGTAAATTTCCTATGCTTAAGAATAAGTGCCTCCTGATATCTTTCTTCGAATGATTCAACTAACTTTGGAAAGAACCTATTTGTCGCTTACGAACAAAGAGGTGATGTCATGAATGTAAAATATAAAAAATTCTTCCGCGTTGTAATGATTATTGTTTTGACGGTGGTGCTGATATGGATGTTCGTGCCTACCCCTCAAATCATATACATGGCTATCCCTGCTTCAAAACCCAAAATTAGTTGGATGTATGTAAGGGATAAGAGTGTACTTGTTTCGGTAGCGGACTATTTCAAGGAATCGGGCTATTATGGAATTTATATTCCCGATACAGATTACATTTACAATACTGAGGATTCAGGTTATATGACCGTATTTAACGCTGTTGGCGAACCAGGCGGATCTGTTCCTATTGAAGACAAAAAAGTACTAAGGAATATAAACACCCTTTTCAAATGTAGAGGATATGGTGTTATCGGGAAGGAAGGGAACACCATATATTTCTTGATATCAACCGCCAGAGAACATGATAGAGGTATAGCGTATACGATTGACGGGGAACCTCCCGAATTGGATTTTGTGGTCGACTACAAGCTTTTATCAGATGGTCATTGGTACTTTTATGAAGAAAACTGGACTAAGGAACACAGGTTGCAAGTTTTACATGAAAGGTTTGGTGAATGATCGTCCCGCATCAACCTAACAGCGCAGGCTCCAGACGAAAAGCGTTTGATGATGCTATGGTCTGCACAAGTGTATGGATTATCAGGATGGATAATTACGAATCAGGATATGATATGTTGTGAGCAGAAAGTAAATAAAATGATTTTAAAGGAATGATTTCTCATGGACGAAAATAAAAACAAAGATCAGCATTATCAACCGCAGTATCAAGCACCCGCTTCTAAAGCGAGTAACCCGGGTAAAACGGGGTTTATTCTTGGATTGATAAGCACAATTCTGATGCCACTTTTCTACAATCCATTTATGTTATGGATGGTATGGGTTATCGCAATAATTGGATTGGTCTATTCAATTAAAGGCTTAAAAATCACACCCAGGAGACTTGCAGTTGTGGGTTTGATACTTTCAGTATTCCCAATTGCCTTTCCTATTATCGCGCGATTTATTTTGCGATGATATTGGGAAAAAATATGGTTCTCAAAGTTTTTGACCGCCCTTGACAAACGTGGGCTCTATGCGACTCTTGGAATTACGCCTCCCGCATAGATATATTTTTGCGGGATTTTAGGTTGAAAGCGATAATCCGCAACGTTTCACAGGCAACAGGTTTGGAAGCGGAAGTTATTCTGCGAAACTTTATGTTGGAGAGGTTTCTGGAGCGCATTGCAGTATCAGACTATCGCGGCAATTTCATTCTCAAAAGAAAGCAGTTTGTAACAGGACGGGGATAGATGATGACAGATGTGGAATTGAGAAAATACTTAGCGATTTCAAAAAATTATATAAAATTATGGGTTGAAAAATGTAAGCGGCGTGATATACTATTAAAATAATTTACCGTTTCGGTAGGTGAGGCTACCGCAGGGATACGGGTTGCTGCCGCGGAATCGTGGAGACACGATGAGAAGGTTGAGCAGTCCATGTCGAAACCAAGGCATGGAATAACGCAACTTCATCGCCCTGTGAAGCCAAAGCTTGAACGATGACGAGGAAACGCTTGTGAAGCGTTATTGTAAGGATTGGTCCTCTGTCGTCGTTCCATACGTTGGCAGAGGATTTTTATTTAGGAGGCGAAAACATGGAATCGGACAGTAGTCACAGACACAGGTCAAACGATGGTCTTCGTATTGGTTCGCCTTGCCGAAAAATCAGCATTCGTTACTAAGTAACACCCCGACGAACACCTCAAGCCACCGTTTGCGTTTCAATCGGTGGTTTTTTATGGAGGTGCAGGCCAATGGACAACAAAAAAAATAATCTGGTAATGACCCAGGAAACAAGTGCGAAAACGGCGCAGCGTAACAATACGTACATAACGAAGAAGAAAAAAAGAGAAGAACAGCTAAGGCTTGCGACGAAGAAACAAGCTGAAAAAGATATCCTTATCGCATGCATCCTGACGGAAGCACAGCTTTATATGACCTACGAAACCAACGCGAGCGGATTCGCGAAGGAGAAAGCGGAAGAGCTGCTTGAGGAAAAGGGTGCGAATGTCATCAGTTACGGGAAGCCGCGGCCGCTCATCCTGAAATTTCTCCGGGCGTTTTTCAGCCCGTTCAGCCTCGTGCTTTTGCTGGTGGCTTTTGTTTCGTTCTTCACAGATGTATTTTTCTCATCGGGGAATCAGTCGTGGGCGACCGTCATCATCATTATCGTGCTGGTCGCAATTTCAGGTATCGTACAGTTCGTACAGGAGACGAAGTCCGATAATTCGGCAAAAAAACTGAAAGCGATGGTTTCGTCAAACGCTTCGGTCGTTCGCGACGGTACGGCCAATGAGATTCCCATGGCCGACATCGTTCCGGGCGATATCATCACGCTCGCCGCGGGCGATATGATACCGGCGGACGTACGGATACTAAGCTGCAAGGACCTGTTTGTCGGTCAGGCGGCCCTGACAGGCGAAAGTGAACCGATCGAAAAATTTGCAGAAGTAGAAGACCCTCCGAAAGCGATGATTGAAGCCCCTAATATTGGATTTATGGGCACGAATGTAATCAGCGGATCGGCGCGCGCAATCGTCGTCGAAACAGGCAATCGGACGTATCTCGGATCAATCGCCAAAGATCTCACCGGACATAAAGCGCAGACAAGTTTTGAAAAAGGCATAAGCGACGTCAGTAAGATGTTGATGCGCCTGATGCTGATCATGGTACCCATTGTGCTTGTGATAAACGGTCTTACAAAAGGCGGCAACAGCGACGCGTGGATAAACGCGCTGCTTTTCGCGCTGTCCGTCGCGGTGGGGATCACGCCGGAGCTGCTGCCGATGATCATGACAAGTACGCTGGCAAAAGGCGCGCTTTTTATGGCGAAACAAAAAACGATCGTGAAAAACCTGAGCTCCATACAGTCTTTCGGGGCGATGGATATCCTTTGCACCGACAAGACCGGCACGCTCACCGAAGACAAAATCATACTCGAACAGTACCTGGACATACACGGGAAAGAGGATATGAGGACCCTCCGCAACGCGTACTTGAACAGTTATTTTCAAACCGGCCTGAAAAATATGATGGACTTGGCCATCATCGAACGTGCGAAAAAGGAAGGGTATACCGAATGGGACAACGAATATTCCAAAATCGATGAGATCCCGTTCGACTTCAATCGCAGGCGTATGTCCGTGGTCATACAGGACACAAAGGGCAAGCGCAAACTGTTGACAAAGGGCGCGATAGAAGAAATGCTGAAAATCTGCAGCTTTGCGATACAGGACGATGTAGCGGTACCGATCACACCGGAACTTGAAGCCGAAATACTGAAACTATCCGACAACTTGAACGCGCAGGGTATGCGCGCAATCGCGGTTGCGCAGAAGAATGAGGTAGCGGACGTCGGCGTGTTCAGCGTCGCGGATGAGAGCGATATGGTGCTCAACGGTTTTGTTGCGTTCCTCGATCCCCCGAAGGAAAGCTCCCGTGAGGCGATTCAAGCGCTGCACGACCACGGCGTGCGTGTGATCGTTTTGACCGGCGATAACGACAAGGTGGCTGTCACCGTCTGCAATCAGGTCGGTCTTACGGCCGATCACGCCGTACTTGGATCGGAAATCGAAGGTATGAGCGACGACGATCTCAAAAAACTCGCTGAAAGCTGCAATCTGTTCGCGAAACTCTCGCCGTCGGAAAAAGCCCGGGTCGTGCGTGTCCTTCAGGAAGACGGCCATACGGTGGGCTATATGGGAGACGGCATCAACGATGCGCCTTCGCTGCATCAGGCTGATGTAGGTATTTCCGTCGACTCCGCCGTGGATATTGCGAAGGAAAGCGCGGACATCATCCTGCTCGAAAAAAGCCTGATGGTATTGGAGGAAGGCGTGATGGAAGGCCGCCGCACCTTCGGTAATATCGTAAAATATATCAAAATGGCGGCCAGCGGCAATTTCGGCAATATGTTCTCCGTATTGGCGGCCAGCATTTTTCTGCCGTTCCTGCCGATCCTGCCCATACAAATACTGGCGCAGAACCTGCTGTATGATTTTTCGCAGATCGCGATACCGTTTGACAAGATGGATCCCGAATACATCGCGGTGCCGCGCAAATGGGACGCGAGGAGTATTTCTCGGTTCATGTACAGCGTAGGGCCGATCTCTTCGATCTTTGATATCCTGACCTTCCTCATCCTGTTTTTCCTGTTCCGGTACAACACGCAGGAATTGTCGCCGCTCTTCCAAACAGGCTGGTTTATCGAGGGCTTGCTGACCCAAACGCTGATCGTGCACCTGATCCGTACGACAAAGGTGCCGTTCCTGCAGAGCCGCGCGTCGTGGCCGCTGCTGCTGTCGACCTTGATCATATCCGCGATCGGCATCATCCTGCCCTATACGTTTATCGGCAGTTCGCTTTCCATGATGCCGATGCCCGCAACCTATCTGTGGTTCATACTTGTGATATTGGTCGCATACTTTGCCGTCATGCAGATCACGAAAAAGATTTATATAAAGAGGACGAACGAGTGGATATAAATACCCAAAATGAGAGCCGGGTCTTATTGCCGGGCTCTGAACAGCCGGATCATGTATTTGAAGCGGTTGCGATCGCGTCGATAGAGGCGCCCAGGATTCTGTCGAATTCCGGCTCTGTCTGCGTCACGGACAATCCTTCTGTCAGCGCCCGTGAGAAACTTGCGATAACGCCGGTATTCTTCGCAAGCTTTTCATCAGCCTGCGCCTGCGGGTAGCCGCCCGAAAGCGCGACCACGCGCAATACGCGTGTGTTTTTCGTCAAGTCCGCGTAAAAATTGTCCTCCGTCGGCAGGGACAGTTTGAGCATCACCTGTTGATCGGGCGAAAGCGCCGCCAGGCCTTTGCGCAGTTCTTCTCTCAGAATAGCTTCGGCCGCCTCTTTATCCGCAATGGTGATATCCACCTCCGGCTCGATGATCGGCACAAGCCCGCAAGCGAGAATTTTTTGCGCGGTTTCAAATTGCTGCACACAGACAGCCCGGATGCCTTGCGGATTTGCCCCTTTAATGACGGAACGCATCTTTGTCCCGAAGATTCTGTTCTCCGCCGCTTTTTCCAAAGTGTCGTCCAAATTGACAATCGGTTTCATAAGCTGGACATCATCGTTTGACCCAGCCAATCCCAAGTCGATCTTCAAGAAAGGCAAAATCCCCTTATTCAGCAAATAATCCGCTGTCGGCACGCCTTCCACCTGTCTGTCCAGTGTATTGTCAAAAAGAATGGAGCCGAGAATATGCTCGGATGAAAAAGCCGGGCTTGTCATGATCCGGGAACGCATCCGATGCATGATCTCAAACATTTCCTCTTCGTTCGAATAAGCCGTTTCATCGATACCGTACAGTTTCAACGCTTTGGGGGTGCTTCCGCCGCTCTGGTCGAGCGCGGCGATAAACCCCTTCCCGGTATGCATTCTGTCAATCTGTGCCTGATTCATATTTGTGACTCCTTACTTATAATAATACCGGAATAATAAAATATCATTTTGGTCTCATAGTATACACCTTTCAGACGCAAATGAGACCACTTATGATAAAATAGGAAAAATTTAAGGGGCCATAATTCACAGCTGCCCGGATCAAAAAGCTGTGTGCAGAAAAATAAGGAAGCAGCTTTGAGTTATCTAAAGAACAAAAAATCCAGAATCATAACACTATTGATTATAGCGGCGTGCTTTATCTGTATTCTGATTTTTGTCCGAAACAATTATTTTCTATACAGCGAAACGATCGTCCGGGCGGTCAGTGTGACGGAGACAGCCGTAAACGGGAACGATCCTTCGGCTCCGAATTATACCGGGGCGGACACGGCCCCGAATTATATCCAAAAGGTCAAAGCCGAGATCCTGAACGGCCCGAATAAGGGAAAGGCCATCGAATTTGAAAATAAACGGACCTATTCGGGGCTGTTTGATTTCAATATCAGCAAGGGCAACGAGATGTTTGTCTATCTGAACAAAGACTTGACCGTGAATTATGTCATTGGTTTCAAAAGGGATTTCACCGTGGCGCTGATCTTCCTGATTTTTTGTTACGCGCTTATCCTCGTGGCTCCTCGAAAAAGCCTGCCGGTTTTCCTTTCCCTGCTTGTCAATGCCCTTATTTTTGCTTTGATCCTGTTTTTACATACAAAGAATCTGAACATTTTTCTGCTGTTTATTCCGGGAGCGGTTTTGTTTACCTGTATCACGCTGCTCCTGATCGGCGGCTTCAACATCAAAACAGCCGGCGCGGTCCTGTCGACGCTGATCAGCGTCGCGGTCATGATGGCCATAGCGGGCATTTGTCTGGCACTGTTCCCAAACGATATCCACTACGAAACGGTCGATTACGCCGGATACATAAGCGATTTCCGGTACGTTTTTTACAGCGGGCTTTTGGTCGGCGGGCTCGGCGCGATCATGGATATCGCCATAACGATGTCCGCCTCCGTCAACGAGCTCCTGAAAAACAATCCCGAAATATCCTCCAAAGAATTGAAACGTTCCACATGGACGATCGCGCAGGACCTCACCGGGACTTTGATGAATGTGCTGCTTTTTTCGTGTGTCGCCGGCGCGGTGCCGCTGATGATCTTTATTTATTATAACGGGATGCCTCTGTCCTATGCTTTCGGATATTACGGTTCGGCGCAATTGACCCGGGCGCTGATCGGCTGCATCGGGATCGTTTTGGCGGGGCCTGTTTCCTATTTCGTAAACATTAACCTGAGAGGCCGGTGGCGTGAACCGCTCCTCGCTGAAGATTTGCGCGGAAGGGATCGTGTATAAGTTGTGATTCTTGTCCTGTCCGTGATTTTATTCGTGCTGCTGGCCATTATTAGCCGGGGACGGGGCGTCAAAGCCTTCCTGTCCCTCTATATCAATTATGGCTTTATCGCCTTTGCCGCAATTTTGATCTGTTTCGGCGTGGATCCGGTGGTCATGGCCATCATCCTGTCCCTGGGAGCCAGCGCGTTGATTTTGTTTTTTATAAACGGGGTCAATATTAAGACGCAGGTCTCCTATGTTTCCATCATTATTGTTTTGTGTATCACCACCGCTTTGATCCTGTGGGCCGGGAACACGGGCAATATCGGCGGGTTTGACGTGCAGTACAAAGAAGATATATTCTTCACGTTTCCGGTCAATATCCACATCAACTTCACGCAGGTCGCGATCGCCGTCATTTTGATGAGCTTCACGGGGGCCATAACGGACATCGCGCTGGACATCACCACCGCTTTGAACGAGGTCCATGAAAACAACAAGGGCCTGTCCTTCCTTGAACTGGCGAAGTCGGGGCTGCATATCGCCGGCGACGTTTTGGGAACCATGATCAATACGCTGTTTTTCGTGTTTATCGCGGAATTTATGGGGTTTATCATCCTGTACAGCGTGGATCGGGATTTTGGGACGATCCTGAATAACAATCTCTTCCTGCAGGCGATAAGCAAGCTTTTGATCGGAAACCTGGGGTGTATACTGATCGTCCCGGTCACGATCCTGATCCAAAGCGCTGTTTATACGAGGGGAACTCATGCAAAGACTGAGGGTACAAACGGGGAATAAAAATCGGATTATTGTAATCGCGGACAACGAGAAACGATTCTCCTATGCCCTTTCGTTGGCAAGCGATTCCTCCATCTGCCGATAAGCGCTTTTCATGCGAAACCGTTCATCCTCTCTGACATCCGGGGAAACCGGCGCCAGCGGCTCTCCGACCGTCAGGCAAAGGACAGGGTGTTTCTTGAAAAGTTTATAAATCCCGTGTGGTTCGTGGAAAGAAATTGTAAGCGGCAGCACCGGCACTTGCGCCTGAGCGGCCAAATGGAACGCCCCTCTTTTGAAGCTGTGGAGTTCTGTGCCATAAGGGCTGATGAAGCCTTCTGGGAAGAAATGCACAATTCTTCCTTCCGCCAGCAGCATGTCCAGTTCGTCGAAAAACGCGTTCGTTTCGCCGAGTGTCCGCGGAACGGATACGCAGCCGAGCAGGCTCATGAACACGCCCGGAAAGAAAGGGTCTATTTTGTCCGGCGTGGTCGGGAAAGTCAGTTTGCGCGGATAGAGCGCGACCGCCACCAGCGCGCTGTCAAGCTTATGCACATGGTTGCATATGGTTACGGCGCTATGAAACCTTTTCAGGTTTTGCGCGCCCTCAACGCGGCATCCGTTGAACAGGCATACCCATACATATAACACCGGGATGGCGGCCGTGTAAAAAATGCGCGCCGCCATTCGAAACCAGCCTTTGCGATAATATTCATTTTTCCTGCGCGGAGTCAATATTGTGCCCGTGGCTGGTCCTTTGGCGTGACGAGCAGCAAAATGCCCGGAACAATGCCGGCAAAGAGGAGGCGGCATACGCCGAACGCTGCCGTGTTCGGTTTTTCACCTAATGGAGGGGTTTGCGGATAGGGCGCGTACTGCGGCGGCGGGGTAGTTTGCGCGTACTGCTGCTGCGCCTGTACGAAAGTACCGCATTGGGAACAATGCGTGACGGATCCTGCATCCGTTCCGCATTTTGGGCGATATGCCATTCGGGACTCCTTTTCATTTTAAAACATATTCCAATGTATGCTATAAGTATAACACGCGGCAGTAGATTCCACGAAATTGACGCTCGGAAATCCTCGCAAAGAAACCATAAATTGCGGGCCGTTTTTAATAAAACCGGACAGTCTTGTGTTATGATAAAAGATAAAAAAGGGTAGAGAGGTATCGGAATATGAGCAAAAAATCAATTGGCATTTTGGTCGGCAGCCTGCGCCGCGACTCCTTCAGCAGGAAAGTCGCGCAGTATCTGGCCGGTTTGTTGGAGAAGCAGTTTGATGTCAGGTTTGTCGACATCGCTTCTCTTGCCTTATATAACCAGGATCTGGACAACGAGAACGATATGCCGCAGGAATGGCGGCGTTTGCGGCAGGAGGTCGAGGCTCTTGACGCCGTGCTGTTCGTGACGCCGGAATACAACCGTTCCGTCCCCGCCGCTCTGAAAAATGCGCTGGACGTCGCTTCCCGCCCCATGACGGACAATGCCTGGCGCGGCAAGCCCGGCGCGGCGGTCGGCGTCTCGCCGGGGAAGATCGGCGCCTTCGGCGCGGTTCACCATCTGCGGCAGACGGCCGCTTGTCTGAATATCCTTATGATGCAACAGCCCGAAGCGTATGTCGGTGAAATTACCGGCGCGGTGGACGCGAGCGGCATAACGGACGAAACCGTACAAAGCTTCCTGCGGAAATTCGCCGGCGCTTTTTCCGATTGGATAAACAAGTTGGTATAGAAAGGAGTCTGAAATGCCACAAATCAACGTAACCGTAGCAAAGAAACTGAACGATGAAACAAAGAATGCCCTGCAGGCCGAAATTGCGGACAACATCGGTATTATTCCGGGAAAGACCAAGGAGGTCTTGGCCGTATGCGTGATAGACGGATGCTCGTTTTACAAGAACGCTCAGCCGGCGGACGGCGCGTTTATCGAAGTCAGGCTTTGGAAGAACGCGACCATAGACGCAAAAAGAGAGTTCACGGCTTTCCTGTTTGAAATGGCAAACCGCGTTTTGGGCGTCCCGGACAACCTGCTCTCCATCAATTTCATCGAATTGCCCGACTGGGGTTCTTTCGGTGAGTTCAAAACGGTTTCCGTATAAGGGAAATATAGAAAAACGATAGGATGAAAAGAGGCTTTCGCACGCCAGGGAGGGTTTCTTGTCCCAGACGATACTGCTGATCGCGGCAATCGTCCCCATCGCATGGCTGTTTGTCGGGCTCTGCATCCTGCACCTGCCCGGGCATGCCGTATGCCCGTCGGGGCTGCTGATCGCCGCCGTGCTCGCGTTCTCTTTCCGTCAACTGGATCTAAAAGGAATCCTGACCGGCGCGCTGGAGGGGGCGCTTTTCGCTTGGTGGCCTATCCTTCTTGTCGTGCTGGCGGCGATGATCCTGTACCGTTATTCGGTGGCTACCGGCGGGATGGATCGGATTACGGAACTGCTCTCGGGGATTTCCTCCGACGAGCGTGTCCAGGTACTCATATTGGCGTGGGGGTTCGGCGGTTTTCTGGAAGGGATCGCCGGCTTCGGGACGCCGGTATTGATCCCCGGCTGCATCCTTGTCGCGCTCGGTATGAACCCTTTCAAAGCCATCGTCGTCTGCCTGATCGCGAACACCGCCGCGACGCCGTTCGCTACGCTCGGCATCCCGGTACAAACGATGGCGGCGGCCACCGGTTTGGATCTGCACGCGATCGGGGTTTTTACCGCCACGCAACTGTTCCTTCCCTGCCTCATCCTTCCCTTCCTGCTCGTGGTCGTCGCGGGCGGGTCGTTCCGCGCGGTCCGGGGCGTTGCGCGGATCGCCCTTTTGTCCGGGCTCTCCTTCGCCGTTCCGCTATGGCTTCTCTCTTATTTTGCAGGCCCGACGCTTCCGACGCTCTGCGGCTCCATCTGCGCGATGTTCTGCACCGCGTGGGCCGCGAAACGGTTCGGGCCGAAAGCGCAAAAAAAAGAGGTTTCGGGAGGGGCCGCCGCTGCACTGCCGCGAAAGGCCATGGCTGTTTCACAGCAGGCTGTATTGCAGAAGGTTTCACTTCCGAGCGCCCTGCTCCCGTATATCCTCGTGATCGCCGTCGTCTTTATCTGCAATCTCATCCCGCCGGTTCATGACGCGCTCGCGCGGATCCAGACGACGGCCGAGTTCTTTTCCGGGGAAAATCCGGGGTCCGTCAGTTTTGCATGGATTTTGACGCCGGGCATTCTGATCCTTGTTGCGACTTTTCTCGCGTGCGCTATTCACCGGACAAGCCTGCGCACGCTCTTCGGCATCATGCGTGACACGTTTTTCGGTTCCTACAAAATGATCATCACCATTCTCACGATCGTCGCGATGGCGAAAGTCATGAACTACGCCGGTATGATGAACAGTATCGCGATCGCCCTGGTCGCCGTATTCGGCGGCCTTTATCCGCTGATTGCGCCGCTCATCGGGACGTTCGGCGTATTTATCACCGGCAGCGACACGACATGCGCGATCCTTCTCGGGACTCTGCAGCAAAACGCGGCGCTCCAGATCGGGGCAAATCCCACCTGGATCGCTTCCGCCAATATGAGCGGCGCCGCAATCGGCAAGATGCTGTCGCCTCAGAGCATCGCCATCGGGTACGGCATCGGCGGGATCGGAAAGAGCGAAGGGGATATCCTCGTCCAGACCCTTCGCTACGGCATACCGCTGTCCGTGTTCATCGGCGTCATTGTCTTCGTCGGAAATTATCTGCTCGGATAAAATTAGACCTGAAATCCCACAAAAATATATCTATGCGGGAGGCATGATTCCAAGCGCCATATAGAGCTTGCGCTGCTTATCTGTGATTTCGCCATAGTACGCTGCTCCTCCTG
>Ga0123354_10016571_pt1 | contig 11550 bp, 6 predicted proteins | sample TergutLab28metaG_2_FD_97872 | JGI IMG/M metagenome (GOLD analysis project Ga0123354, IMG submission 97872) | Labiotermes labralis P4 segment gut microbial communities from Petit-Saut dam, French Guiana - Lab288 P4 | ecosystem: Host-associated > Arthropoda: Insects > Digestive system > Gut ... | reverse complement strand
TTTCTCCATAAGGAAATGAGTCAGTGGGTTACCATAAAAACAAACAGAGGAGGTTTCCAAAGATTATAGGGTGGCTATAAACTGCTATTCATGACGTGCATATGTACAAAATTGGGTAAAGTGACCGGAGCGCGAATCTGACCACAAAATATTATATAATGTAGAGAAAACGTGTGGGGCTATAATACTAAGCCTATACATGACTGTGCGGGGCATTTAAATGGCCGCAGCGCACCCATTTGGTGCGTTCGTAGGATACCGATTTAAAGGGATCGGGTGCATTCGCTGGATAAAGTTTAACAGCTTCGCTTATTTCCTTTTTTGACAGTGGTAGTTGGATGCGTCAACTTGAAGCATGTATCCAGGTAACGTTTTAGTCGTGTGATAATATTGTTTAATTGAATTTCCTAGCATGTCTACTTTCCAACTCCACAGGTTTATGGACTGCAGAATCTGAACCAAAGTTGGGACTTGCTGTTGCAGCTTTGAAGATGCTGGAATGGTTTGCACCTGTGTGTAAAATGTAATATTTTTGACATTTTAGTCAGACTGTTGAAAGTTCAGTCTGGTATATCATTAAGTTAATGTGTATGTATAGTTGTAATAGAGAGTTGCCTGTGTTAACCTACGCCTGTTTGTAGCTGTAACTGCTATGTCCATTTTTATTGTGGTAAAGAATCAGTTGGATTTAAAAGGATAGTGAACCCTCTGCTGCGGTAATGTTCATGATAGAGCTGGCTGTTCTAAACATACAGCTGTCATGTGTTATATTTATCACTGTATCAAGTGTCATAGGCATAACTTGGCTAATAGTGGGGGGGGGGGGGGGATATTGTCCATGTGCATTAGGAATTTTAATTAACGAAGGATTCAAATTAGAAAGAGGAGGAAAGTTGTGTTGTTTGATCAGGGCTTAATATGCATGCATGCATACATATATACATACATACATACATATCACCTTTATGCAGATTTCTTTTATTTGTGCTCTTCAACCCAGTAGCCAAAAAAATATCTAATCCTAGATGTAAAAAATATTGGAGGGGCATTAGCCTCCCCCCCCCCCCCAAAAAAATTTAAACCTTAGTCAGGCGTGCTCCGTTCGCGAAAAACATTACCCTTATTTTTTAGTAAATAAAAAATGAATTAAAAACCTAGTATATGGAGATAACTATTTTGCAAATATTAAGTTGATTAATTACAAATTAGCCTTCAGTTTTATTACTGTTACCACACGAAAAGACCTGTGTTTGTTTAGTCCTGTGTTTGTGTATGGGATTTTAAGGTATTGTATCAGAATATGTTATATATAGTGCTGTTCAATTCATAAGGTTTCAAATGTGGTCATTACTAGAATTTGAAACATACTTAAGCTTTAGAGTAATAATTTTAGTCATTGTTTGCTACATGTTAGTGTATTGTAATGTGAAATGGACTGGGTGATATAATGTGATGTTGCTTTTTATTCACCAGTGTAATGTATGATGATCATGTTTTCTTGTTTAAATAACAATTTGAGCAGTTGTTTCTTGTGAGAGGGACCAAAGTCGGAAGAATGAGGACTGCTGTGTGATGTGTAAGACGTGGTGATAACTGATTGTTGGACAATCTGTTCTAAGGCCACCATTCATCTTCTACTTTTCTGACCTTTCAAAACACTTGGAGGTAACTGTCATATAAAATTTAACACTTGTGATTACAAATCAGATGCTGGCCTAAAGTATTTTGCTGGTAGAAGAATGTTTCTGTTGGCTTAGTGTACTTGACATTGCCTATACCTTTTGGCTGATAAGCAGATGGGTATTTTTAGGAGTAATGTACACTATGTGTTCCTTCCAGTGGTTTCTTGTAGACTAGTCAAAAACACTATTGCCACTCTTGTTGAATGATTGTACAAAATACCAGTGGATGTTTGTGAATCTATTACATATGTTCTCTGGATTCTTGAGAAGTGCCTATGCTTGCCATAATACCTCACAGTGCACCCATCCAGTTAAAACAGCTACCATTTTACATTTCTCGGGAGGTTTATGTTGGTGAATAATTTATCATGACTGAAGTGTGTTTGGTGGTGTTTATTGAGGTATATTTGATAAGCACAGTATTTCAGGTGTTGCAGCTGGTTTCCTTATCCTTTTGCTGGTTTATTTTTGTAATAAATAAGAAGACAAAATAAAGTAAAATTTCATTGTAAAAGTGCAGTCTAACCTTACAATTGGAGGTCATCACTCTTCCATAACTCTTAACATATAGAATGTATGCATGGGACAACATGTAATATGATAGTTATAAGTCTCCTACTTTTGTCTGTAACCATGGGTCCAAGCTGCAGCACTCTTCCTAATGTAAAAAATAATCTGTTGTGGTATTTCAGGGATCGTACGTCTGTGAAGTGAATTAGTTCATTTGAAAAGTAGTGTTGAATTGGAACACTTAAATTTTGGCAAAGCGATGCTGTATACATAAAACATCTTTTTATCAATTTACATATTTTTGGTGCTGTAGAGTGCATACTTTCTTCTGGAAAAAAGAGTTATTTCCTGAAAGGCCATTGACTTTGAAAGAGTATAATGAACATCTCATGTGTGTGAACTCTTACACCAAAACCTGTCTGAAAGCAAGTCTTGAATTATAACAAGAACCTCTTGTAACAGCATTTTGTTTTGTAGGGCCTGTATTTTATTTGGCATTTTGCTGGAACCAAAAAGCTGGTCTTATTGTAAATTTATTTAAGTGTAAATTATTCAAGCTTCAGAATTGGGAAGCAGCTTGACTGTATTCTAAGGTAGCATATTTAGATGTTATATTACTAATATATTCTGTTGTGTTTGGGTTTGAATTTTTATTTGTATTATCAGAAAGGAAGAAATATAAGCAAGCTCTTCCATAATTGGTGTCTTTCTTATTAGAAATACTTATATAATGGGAGCATTATGTGTGACGTATGATTTGCACCTTCACAGCTGTGTGTAACTTTCTGCTCTCAGATTTAAAAAAAGCGTAAGTAATTTTTGTTCTTTGTGTGTTCATCTTTGGAATTGGAAGTGTTTGATATGAATTATGTGTTGTATTGAAATTATGGATGTACTTACTATTTTTTAAAAATATAGTATGCATGTGGTTCTGCAGTGTATTAATATTTAATTTTAATTTCTGTGTGCATTGCCAGAATGCTGTGTGTGTGTGTGTGCGTGTGTCTATTTCCAAGTTACTTTTCTTCCTGAAAAGGAAAGGAAGCAGCTTACTGTGTCACATTATAGTCTGTATGTTACACTTTAAATTCTGAACCTGTTGATGTTTTCACAAAACTTGGAACAAATATGACCTTCATGTATGACACATTCAGCAGTTTTAAGGTGACTGGTTTCGGCCTATGTCCAGGCCATCTGGACATAGGCGGAAACTAGTTGCCTTAAAATTGCTGAATGTGTTGTGCCTGATGTTTTACTGAATAAATGTATCGATTGATAGGAGCACAGTGGGGATGTATCACTTAAAGATTGGGTTATGAATTTTCTGTAATGACCCATGAGGCAGACAGTATGTAACATGCAGAATGAGCAAAATGTGAGGCATGGAGCAGGTTGTGTTTAGCAGTTGTCAGTATGGACAGTTTCAGGGAGAGTCTTTTGGTTGGTAATTGCAGCGCAGTAGGGATATGAATAAGCATAGCATCTTCAAAACGTGCCAAGAATGTTGTTGCAGGAATGAGGCAGAGCTCACCAGCTTTCACCAGTTGTTGCTGATAATGAAAACCGGTGCTTTCTGAACTCTGTAACAAAAGTCTTATGTTTGACAGTTCCTTTGTCTTTATAGGACTAGGTAGTGTATGCAGGATCGTTTAAAAGGGTTATGTTGAAGTCCTAAAAATAGACACGGGATCCTGCAACGTGCTGATTTGTGAAGGTACTGTAGCATACAACACACGACGATTTGTCTGTAGAATATGTTGAAGCCCTAAAAATAGGCATGGGATCCAACGTGCTGATTCTTGAAGGTGCTGTAGCATACAACACATGGTGATTTGTCTGTAGAATAAAATTTGCCTGCGTGGTCAAAGAGTGGATATGCCTTCATGGGTATACTCTGCATATTCACTGCGTCTTTTGCAACGGCAGCTTGTTATGCAAGGTACCGTGGTGTTTCGCTAAACCATGCAGTCCCCTGCACAGATTGTGCAGTCATGTTTATTTATACCTCTTTCTGTGATGGAATGGCTCAGGCTTGTATTTAATTTCTTCATGTTTATAATACTTGAGTCATTACTGATATTGTCTTCAACCTTAATAAGAATTTTTTAAAATTACATTTGTAACTTTCTTCCGAACGGATCACTGACTATCCCACTAGGTATCCGGTTATAACGAAACCACGGATTATCTAACAAAGTCATTTACTTTATACAGCAGTGGCCAGTTTGCCAGCTTTAGAGTACTTGATTCGAGACAGGTAAGATGCGTTTACACTTTCACGCACAGAATTTCTACAAACACCGTCTTTACCTCTTGAAAAGAATTGCACGTTAAAAGCGATCAGTTTTACACCCGCCGTTACATTTTTGGCTAGTTTACCGGTATGAGTACCAGCTGAAAACTTGATGCATGGGAGAAATGTTGTAACACTGACATAAGTAAATTTGGCTTATGCACAATCTCGTTGTGGAAATATATAAATGCACTATAAAATGACGATTCTATAATGAAACGTGCTGTAGGTTAATCGATATATTACACGCTCCGAAAATTACAATTAATCTCATTGCGGCTTGGGTGACATCTGACGGACGTACCTGAGTTATCGGTAACATCTGCATACAACATAGTTATTATTTGAAGTTCGGCCATTAGAGGGAAAGTCAGTACCTGCCTGTCAATTATGTGTTATTGTCGTGTTTGAGTATTTCTTTGTGTGATTTAGTTAGTTTCAACAATTAGCTTCGACGCGTAAGTTGTCTTTCCCATGTTACTGTGATTAAAGCACCCAGATTTATAACCTATACGTGTTTTACAAGGTTATGTTAACTACCTTGTACACATTCTGAAGTACATATTGAAAATACAGAGCCGTGTATTTTGAAACTTGATCATCTGCTCCTTGCATGATGGATTTAAAAGATGATGCTACGTTTTCATCGGTATTTTATTTGTGAACACGGTAATCACTTCACAGTACCACTTCTTTTAATTCGCATCGCAGTGTCGTGCTGCCATTAATTGTTGCAAAAGTTAACGTCATTTGTTGAATTATTATTATGCAGTGTGGCAGAATCTAAACATTTGACATTGACAGCGGAAATAAAATTTGATTTCATGTAGAAATTTAGAACCGATTAAATGCGAGGATTGCTTGTTACCGCACGGTCCGAATATAACTTTCCTGCCTCCTCTAAAAAAACAACGGGGCTTCAGGTAAATGCTGGGATCACTCCATCTACATCCTTTCCAATTCATTATTCACTAATAAGTCAACCACCGGATGCTATGTAGACGAAGTTTCTGATGATGTTAAACAACAAGGCATTATTTTTGTCATGGCATATAGGGTAGAATTGATTACATCCGCAGTTATCAAAGAACAGTCACTTGCTCTGAGCTGTCACGTAAACTCCCCATATTCTCTCTTATCCGCTGACGTGGCCTTGTGCAACTGCTGTTAATCACCGCACGATCATAAGCGTGGTAATAGAAACGTGGGCAGCTCGTTGACAGGAAAGGGGGTAGTATTGTTAACTGTCGGGCTGCAGCCCCCCCCCCCCCCCCCAAACTCGCAAATGGTTATTAAAAATCGCGAGTTTTGTAGACACGATGATATCAACATTTTAAAACGAGTTGCCCTTCAGCCGAGATCGGCCCAAGCAAAATGATATATAGGCTCAGAGTCAGCCCGCCCCTCCCCAGTGAAGAATTGTGGGTTCGCGCCTCAATGTGACTGATTCTTTTTGAAGATTTCTTCAGTCCTCTTTGGCCAGCGACTGTCAAGAGGACATTTTCTGGGCAACCTTCAACAAGTAGAAGCATATTCTGCAGCCACATAAACGTATATTTGTATGGGAAACAAATCACGTAGATTGTTATTAAATTAAAGTTTATGGCAAACTGTGTGGATATTGTTACTACACTAATTTACAGCAGCGTACTAAACGAGAACATGTTCCACACCTAAGTTAAGAGCACATTTGTCAACCTAAGAAAGAAAGTCTCATCAAAGCCCCTTCGCCTTAACCTCTGGAATAACAGGCGTTTGCCTATAGAGAAGAAGAAGAAGAAGAAGAAGAGAAGACAACCTATGCGCAAACGCACATTCGAAAGTATGGTTTTTCCCTTGCGCAGCACAGACTCAGAACGTGCGCATAATAATATTCAATACGTTTGCAAAAGATACACAGAACATTCTTCTGAAGACCGGACAGAAAGTTCTCAACGAAAATAGGTGGGTACTAAGAACAGCTGGTAGCCCTACGTGAGCATCGCTTCTGTAGGCGATGCTGGGAGGGTAGCAGGTTAGAGTGGGACCAGAACTATTCTTCTGCGTCCTTGACGTAAGATCATGTGCGATAGATACATGGTCAGTGTAGCTGTAAAAATGTTAAAGGTTCAGCGAGAAACAACGAATGATGTGAATGGAAGAGCAGACTACCTCGATATAGGGCATGCATAATCCATTCAAGGACGGATGAACCACTTGTGAAGCAGTTACATTAATTCAACAAATTAGAAAACGTAGGACCGCTCTTGGTATAATAACCCTGGAACATTCTCTGTATTGAAGAGATATCTGTAAATACTATAAAACATGTTTCATCCCTTCCTGGAACTATTATTCGGAAACTTGTATGCCTGATAATTAGGCCTATTTACCAAGTCACGCCCGAGACTGCCGTAGAAAGACACCAATTGGTTTTCACGTTGTGCCCACTCTTGTTGTCCAATTTTAGCCCAAATCGGAGTCTGTCGATACCTTTTACTAAATTCCCCAATTTAACATTCTTTGGACCTTCGTTATGCTGTTGTGGAATTGTCACATGCATAAAACAGACAAGACATGGAGAAGCTAGTTGAGATAATTTTGTAGATTTTCTTTACAAACGCGCCTAAGACTTTAAACACACGACATATTGTTACGAAACATGATGACATGTATTAGAATTTTAATTAAAATGACAGGCAGGTAGGCAGGAAGTGATAAAAGTGCGCGAATAATGTGTTTGTGCACGGTTAGTTCGTGTGTGTTCGGTTCAGTTTGTTGTGCGTGTTTTCATGTGTGTGTATTCACGGAGGTGTTAGTGCATTGTTGTTAAACGGCGAACTTTAAATGAGCAATGTGTGTGTGTATGTGTAACACGATCCCTTCCCTATCCTGTTTCCTATCTAACAGTCTGAACATTATCGTACACTATGTTCAATAATATGCTGCAAATTTTACACGTGTTTTACGGGTGTGGAAATGGAATTTTTTTCTGAGGAGCATAGATTGAGGTGTTGGAGAAAAAAAGCGCCGAAGAGAAGATTTGGACAGAAAAGGAGGACGGAAAAAATTACATAAAGAAGAACTCTGTAATTTGTACAATCTACCTAAAGGTACGAGACTCATTAGGCTTAGGTTTAAGTAGGCAGGGCGTATAGTAAACCCTAGAGAGATTAATAATGTATACTAGATTTTAGCCTGGAAACCTGAAGAACACTTGGTAAATTTCCATTTTATCTCATGTTTTTCATTTTTTGTCAAAGGCTTTGCGCTAGGTATCAAATTATTTGCATATGAAATTGGTAATATAATAGGTGGAAACATAGGCGTATCAAATCTCAAAATCAATGCTGTGTTTTGCTCTGAACGCACTCATGGCTCAATATGCGACACAACCATTATTTTTCTCAAAATATCAGTGTTTTAATGGTTGTGACAAACTGAAGCCCATGCTGTTAGGAAGTGTATCTTTCGGGAGAAATGTGTAGCCTGCAAACCCTATGCACAACCCACATTTCGCACGTTAATATTACGATTGTTTCCTCCAGATGAAACTCACCTTGCTGATAGCATTTCACAATTAAATTTTATTTTCCAATAGATTGGCGTTTCGTATTAAAATTCGGCCTTTGTTTTAAACTGAACACGAAATTTGCACGAAAAGGAATGTTATTAAGGGTTTAAACTTCGCAAACATTAGATTTGTGAGGCAAAATAGACATCCTTCTTTACGATGCTTGGAAATCGAGCCCTTTATTTAAAAAATGGACTTTTTAATGACAGTTTACATTACTTTGTGATTACAAATCCTTCGTCTGTGTGACGCGTACGTTTTACGGAATACACCTGGATCTCTTATTTTAAACTTGTAGATTTTGCGATGAAATTAACGCACTTTGGCATCAGATTTTTTAAGGGCATGCTCTTAAATTCCCATAGTTTTTACATATGTGCGTGTGTGTGTGTGCGTGCGCGCGCGCGTGCGTGCATACGCCAATTTACAAATGAAGAAGTCCTTGTGCATCGACGTGGATGTAGCCAGTGCCTACAGTACGTGATGAACTTGTAAAGGATGTTTTTCCGAAGCAGGACATGACAGCCAGAAGAATACGCGACTGGTGAGTAGAACTGATTAAACTGAGTATTTAGTATACGGTTATTTTGTGAATCGCCATTTTGTAGACTTTCTTTATACATCTTGCTTTGTTAAGTTGATTGTAAAATGGATAGGATAAGTATCCATGAATTTCACTTTGTATGCTAGCCCTCAAATGGCGGAAAGGGCTTTCGTGTTTAAGAGATTGCCACTAGAGCAGCGATGTTTATTTTGGGGTGCGTAGTGCTAAAGACAGTGTAAGCTTCTGGGCTTCTTTACATGATAAATGTGTACCTCACATCCTCCTATCCTACCAGAAACACAATAGAGGAGCCCCACTTTAATTTTTATTTATTCATTTAGATTTTACTCTAACGTGCTAAACAGAGGGCGGCAGGTCTCAGAATTGCAAATCTACATGGCGCGACGTTTGGAATTAGTAATAGGTTTTGGTAATCAGTGAAATAAGCTTCTTGCTGTTGTTTCTTTTTTTCTTTTTTTAGTTTTGTTTTTTTATTGTTAGATTGTACTGTAGTGGAGATTAAGATCTTAATTTGACAAAATTAATAATATTTACAGTTAAAATCTGTGCTATCGAAAGGCAGAAAGACAGCCCCGAAGAAGGCGGGGCGTGGGGGAGGGGGTGCATGTTTGGGATTCGGGGACAGCCAGTCTCCCTCCCCGTGCAGTGTAACTATCGCCTCTTTTTAAGTGTGGTCTTCATTTGGATTATAAGTTTTTGTAGGAATTTGATCATACAGAGGAAGTGGAGGTTGAAATCAGTTTAGAATTATAAGAATTGCCTGGATCTGATAGAACAGGGCTGTTCATGTAATTTTACTTATAATTTTTTACAAAGTGTATTACTAACCTACTGTATTTTATGATTACACAAGATAACCTTACACAGTAATTTCCATATGTTGAAACACTTTTTAAGTTTTTCATTTTATGGAAAGCCTACATAGCATGATTCATGGGTGCACATATTTTCCAAACATGCTAGGAGCCATATAAAAATTGTAGTCACCAAATTTAGACATGAAAGAAGTTCCATACTAAGGACCAACAAATAATAGGTGCCACTGCAGAATGTTTAGTTGCAATGATGACCTGGCATCCATGATTTTTATACACCTGGCATAATTGTAATTTTAATTTTACTTTAAAAAATAAACTACAATGGAAGTGAAAACACTGACTGACATAATATCTTGCCTTTGTTATAATACAGACTTTTACTACAGGTGAATATGAAAGATATCCGTACTTTGATGATGATGTATAATCCAAAATTTGAAGATATCCGTACTTTGATGATGATGTATAATCCAAAATTTTACTCTGTACATTAACCATTTTCATTCATGCTGTAAATCCCTCCTCCCTCCATTCCCCATAATGAATTACATTCCTTATATGTATCTTGTGTTTGACTTGTGGAAAGGATGGAAATGCAAGTACCTCAAATGTACTCCCTGGCTGATTATGATTACTGAAGCTGGGTGAGTGGTTTCAGCCAATTTACCTACCAGAAGTGTGGGCTGTATGAAATTCCATTTCCCCGCACATCCTTACCATTCATCTTCAGGTCTCAGTAGACCAAAGTATGGCTCCCTGCAGTTTACATCTAGAGAGATGTCAAAGTTTTATTGCTGAAAACACTTGGCTTTGTCAACACATGTGTTTCATTCCCTTGACCAATTCAAAGGCTTTTTTATTTCCCCCCCCCCTCTCTCTCTGTCTTGTTTCCTTTTCTTATAGGATTTTCTTGGTGTCCATAGATTGGGTTAGTTGGAAGTATGTTTCCTTTAATATCCATGTTGAGCTATAAACAGTATGTTTGTAAACTGACAGTTTTATGGAGAAATTAAATGATTTAATTGTATTTTGAGCTACAGATTTCAGAAGCATGGAATTTGAATTTCTGTAGCCTGATACAGTTTGTATTTTGTGAATTTTCCAGTATTTGACATTGTTTTATTTTTTAGAACTTATTTACTGTTTGCTTTAAACATTCTTTGCAACATATGGATGTATAAATTTTTTCATATAACTACAGGGAAAGAGGGCAGTACTGTATACTTGTACAGGTAATGGCAGTTTGCAGCTGAATACTTGTAAAAGTATTGTTGAAATACTGAAAAAGTCTGTAACATTGCCAAGACGTATGTGGCTCTTTCTCCTTGCAAAGGTAACCTTTTAATTTGTGTGACTTCGTCTTGTTGTGTTGATCAATCTAATAAGTAAGTCCAGGGTCTGGATATCCTACTAAGTGTCATGTTATTCAGACCATATAATAAATTATAAGTTATCTTTATCTTCATGTTTCCATCTGAACTGTGATCTTCTTTTATTCAGTTCTTTATAAACCTCTTAACAAATTATAAAGCAATGTTGGTGACTGACATATGATTGTTCTTATGTTTGTCCAAAATAAGTTGAAAGTATGTCGGCATTTAGATAATCTTTTCTGTATCTAGAGCTACCGAATTATCTAAGCTTATTTTTCTGTTTGAAGAAGTCTTTATTAATATATTTGTAGAGCTCAGTCATCATTGTGAGACATAGTTATGCTACAGATATATGATGCTGTGTTCTAGTTTACCGACAAAATTTAATGTTGGATCTTTATACTTATTTTGAAAAAGAAAATCATAATATGAAAAATGTGCAATATATACTGTATGTGTGGTAACTAAAATGTGTGTAGCACATTCACTGTATATAACCACACATAAAAAGTTTGTGTGTATTTACATTGAGCTGGCTAGTTGAAATGCTTCATAAATATTAGTATAAAAATTGCCCTGGCATTCCATTTGGCCCCAGTTCTTGAGATGTCTTAATCTTGGCCTGATAACATGTGTACACAAACACACACACACACACACACACACACACACACACACACACACACACACACACACACACACACACACACACACACACACACACACACACACACACACACACACACACACACACAC
>Ga0123354_10016568_pt1 | contig 11550 bp, 7 predicted proteins | sample TergutLab28metaG_2_FD_97872 | JGI IMG/M metagenome (GOLD analysis project Ga0123354, IMG submission 97872) | Labiotermes labralis P4 segment gut microbial communities from Petit-Saut dam, French Guiana - Lab288 P4 | ecosystem: Host-associated > Arthropoda: Insects > Digestive system > Gut ... | reverse complement strand
TGTGCGCAGGTCTACGGACGCACCGGTTATACCTCTTCGCCTATCCTGACAGCCTAATCCATTTCGATCGCTCCGCGTCGCTCTCGACGCGTCCTGTCGCGTCGTCGTTGTCGTGAGGACTGAGCGTCGCTTCTGTCGGATCACTCGTCACGTTCTCTGCGAGGTACGCATTAAATACATGACGTGTCGTGCACGGATTGGCCAGACGTCTTAGGCCTCATTCACACTGCAAGCCGAACAGAGCCGAACAAAACCGAAACGAACCGATTCGGCTTGGAAAACAAACCTTCGTTAAGAAATGGTAGCATTCACAGTGATCCCGAACCGAACCGGACTCAGCCTGACCGAGCGTGTTCACTGACTGATGTTTTATTTGTCATAAGATTTTAATAAAACACAGAACTGCTTAATTTTTTTTAGGAAAATGAGTTTTTTACGCGTCCATTGCTACTAGCATCTCAGAGTAGTTGGAGAGGTTAAACGAAGGAAAAGCTGTTTTCTTTTATGTAATTTTAAAAGCGTTTACGTGGTGCAGGTATTTCACTGACTTGATAGCACTGAATACTTCAAATATACCAGCCTGAAATATATATCCAAATTTTTCGTATAATTTTTCATATATTTCTAGAGTACATTTGTTGTTGCAAATTTCAGCGGAAATATAGAATAATTCACAAGAGCTGTCGAACCGCCTGCTTGTGACTTCATTGTAATGCTAGAAGTTACGCACAATGTCCGCTGCTTTCGGGCGCAAATGTACCTGGCGAATTTTTGAACATTTACGCACAGTGATGTTATTCTAGCTATCAGATGCACTTCTGTTTCCACAGGATTGTCATGAATGTGGCTTATTAAGGACCCCAACCCCAAGGCCTGTAATGGGACTGATTTTACTGCGTCCAGATGTTGACTTACAGGGAAACGTTTATTTTGGTCCCTATCTGAGCCACTGTTGGACGGATTTTGCTATATTGCCACTCGCCACACGTGCATTACATACGGTGTCAATTTGATTACGATCTACTACGAATGATGAACAATTTGTTTATACAACATACCGCCTATTGGCCTATATTTGTGTTTCCATTCTTGTGATCTTCTTCAAAATTAACTTTGGGGCGCAAACGAGAATTTCACTGTTAATATATGAGTGGGAGGAATGAGAAGTAGTGTGTGAATTTGAGCTGCTTCTGAACGAATATTATGAAAGTGATAAGAAAGATATGAAATACTTTACAACCTGATATTTATTTTAAAAGAGGACAAAATGGCGACGAAGCGTAAAAGACGGAGTAGGCTCTCAGAATAGCCGAAGAGGTATAAACAGAACGCACGTAGAACTGCGCAGAACGAAGGCGGTACATTTAAATTTGTAAATGTCTTGTGGCCTCACAAAACAAAGGGTAAATGTAGCGTCTACGAGTACGTGGTACGTTCGCCGACTTTCGCAAAACAGAGCCTTGTGGGAATGCCTGAGAGTGTCCAACGAATTTTACCAAAAGGGAAATAAGTATAGAGGATATAAGAGGACATTAAACATTAAGGCTTTCTCTACTTCTATATTCAAAAGTACCTAACGCCACGTGTAACATCGAAAATATTTCCCTACTAATAAGCTGGATTATGATCCATAAGAATCATACAACACAATGTACGTAGCTAAAGAAAAGGTCACGGAGTGGTATTAGTTGTAATCTGTGGAGGGCACTGCTGCGCTACATAAATACTCTTATGTCTGTTAGTCGCGAAATGTCGGTAAGGAAGAAGGTGAAGTACACGTAAGACACTTTTGGATTTAAACGGCAGTGAGTTTCTAGAGTAGCCGCTTTCCAAGTAGCTTCTACATAGTGATCAGTGAGGGGTAATTTAGAGTAGAGCGTTTTCAGTTACGTGTTTTTAGCTGTATTGCAGTTTGCGCAAAGGACGCATTGTACGTGAATACTTAAAGTTCCTGACGCTTTGAGTATCATAACCTTCGCGTACCCCTCTAGGTGTAGTGTTCCTCCCTCGCGTCAAGCTGTAAAACAGTGCAACGAATGCTGTTTCTACTAACCTGCAGGATCCTTACATGGGTGTGGGCAGCGGATCTCCAGATGGAGTACCGGTGCCGAATCTGCAGGGCCGCTGCGCACATCCAGGTCAGAAGGCTGTATGTGTTCAGCCGTTGAAGTGTTTTCATTGCGATTCACGTTGGTTCGTCAGTAACTGGCATACTCGATGAGGTTTTGAGGTGCGTATATTTCACCTAGTAGTACATTAGGAATACAACTACATGTTTCGGCCCTATATTTGGGTCATCTTCAGGTTGTGATTTAACTTATTGAGATCTCGTTCCCCTTACCCAACCCCCAATACCCTCAAAGAACACCCCACACATCTTGTATAGCTGCTCTTAGTTAAATCACAACCTGAAGATGGCCCACATATAGGGCCGAAACATGTAGTTGTATTCCTACTGTACTAGTAGGTGAAATATAGTTGTGTTCGGCTGTACGTGTAATACACAAAAATTCTTTGTTATACTCACGAGGATTTAGGGGTTCTCTTTCCGATTGCCATGACAGCAGTAACGGAGGTTTTGGCTGAGATTTGGGTGGTGCGGGGAACCCTCTAGTTGGACAGATTTGAAGGCACTAACTACCGACCGAGGTCTGACCAGATTTCATAAAAGGACATTGTGCCATTAGTGGCCGAAGTCATTATAATCACGCCAAGGTCCTCAGCCAAAACCGTTAGCGTAAGAACAATCCCCGTTATAAGACTTCGTGGCGTAGCGCAGCGATGCGTTCAGACGCAAGAACGGCTAAAACGACCAACTTGCGCTTCGCGCATGTCTCCGCTCTTGGTCCAGCTTTTTCGGGTGGTTGGATTTCTACAGTTAGCTGTATATTTGGTGACTTGTTAAACGTGTTGTATTTGAGCATACCCACTGTGAGACTTGACATCATCTTGCCTGTCCGTTTACGCCACAAATGTTTTCAACTGTTTACTATTACAACACGGGGAATCATAGTTACTCAAAAAGCTTGCATAGCGTCTAGAGCAGGGTTGCACAAATCCCCAGTGCTTGGTCGCTCATTCGATTGATTTGTCTGCGCTGGTGCCTAGAAGTTGGAGGTGGCTTCTAGATATTCGAAAAATTTGTGGACCCCTAGTGTGGAGATAGAAGTATTAAACATAGCTTCTGTTTTCAGACTAGTGCGAGCGAGGTGCATATAACTGTTAGATCGTCCACAGTTATACCGCATTCTCTTTGTAATTGGACATTCTTAGATCACAAAGTGTTTCATTGTTGATTTTTATGTAAATTATGTACATGTGTATTGAGAGAATACCTTTCGGGAGCAGAATTTGTACCAGTCTATGGGTGAAAGGGGGCAGCACCCCTTCACTTGGGTCCGAAAGAATGAGCTCTTCTGTCACTGAATGCATTGAGGGAGAATAGTCTTGCCTGCCTATCCTTTGACCCGTGGATAGGAACATCCATTTTCCGAATTTTTAATGTGACTCGGTCAGGTCTGCAATACACTGGTAATTCCGAGTATTAATTTATATAGATTATCGAGCTGAACGCGAAATTCGCTTGGAGAATTATGTACAGTAACACTCAGATATAATTTCCGTCAATACGAATTAGCGCATGCTGGAGTAGGTGATGGTCATGAACTAATTCAACTTGCAGAGTTCCTTGACTCCAGGTGAACTAATTATTAAAAACGTTATAGTTATTGTATCGAGATTGTTGTTACTGCGCACATGGTGATTTCTGAGTTGGTCTTTATAGAGTATTTGCCGACTTGCAGTGCTTATTTTGAGTCTGTCTGACCACTTAAGTAACATCATTTGTAAAATAAGCTCGCAGTGTACCGACTTCATCACTACACACTGTTCCATGAAACCAATTACAGAACCATAGTGTCCCAACAAAATTTTGAATTTTTGCGCATATCTAAATTTGTGTAGTTTCACACCTTTCAGTTTTTTTTGGCTGCATATATAGATTAATTTGACAAACTGATACGTCTTAAAGATTTTAGTTGACATGCGTCTGACAACACTTGGTAATCTCTCTCGCGTCTTTCTTAACAAGGAACCAGTTCGAAATTTTGTTCATGAGTTCATATATTGCTGTTGTTGAAGCAAAATGAAGGACCAAGGAACCGGCTTTTAAATATACCACTGTGCTTTTTGTAGTACAGTTTCCGTATATAGGTTTCCACAATAAAAAACTTCTGTGTATTACACTGCTCTGCATATCCAGGAATAACTACACGCTGGTATTGTACTGTACTTTTATACGCGATTCACGAACAGTTTACATCTGTTACTGCTAGTGTATGGCGGCCGGGATAACGTAGTCGGTAAAGCGACTGGATACGGTGTGGACGGTTCGGGTTTCGAACCTTGGTGAGGCTAGATTTTCTGGGGCCATTCAGACAAGCCCCAGGAGCACGCAGCCTGTGCCATGTGGCGGCACTTCAGATGTGTCATCGCTGTGCGCGCTGCAATAATACTGCCGGGGATGATATTGCGCTGTGACTGATCAAATGGCCTTGTGCTGCAAAGGTCCCACGGTCATGTAAGTTTTCACTGGTTAATACAGACTAAAACACAAAAGAAAGTGGGCGTTATCAGGTTCATTCCGTAAACTCTTGTAAATATGGATAGTTCTTCAAGTTCTTCCTTTGTTGAATGCTGAGTTTTTAATGGGTTCGCTGGCATTTCTTCCTGGAGAATATTTCTTAAATGAGACTTTGTAAGATACAGTGCCATTATTAATATAAGTGCAATCATGCTTTTGCCGGAAGGTCGCGGGATCGATTCCCTATGGTGTTAATGGAATTTTTCATTGATAATCCTTCCGGCCGCACTGTGGCCTCTGTCGACTCAGCCTCTAACAGAAATGAGTATCAGAAATATTTTCTGACTGGTAAAGGCGACCGGTGCATAGGGCTAACAACCCTACTACCTTCATGTCTCGAAATATGGGAGCTTCAACCTCCTGGAACTCCCAGGGTCTGTCCAGGCCTGTTACAGGGATAGCAAATAGCCATCTTGCTGTCCTTATTTTAGTCAGCATTTGTGCTGTCTGTGTGTGCGTCCATCGCAGTAAATTATGTAAGCACGTAACTCATTTTCATTAAGCCTGTCGTATCATATGAGACGTTTATTTTTTAGTTTTAATTCCTCAAGACCTGACCTACCAGTGAGGAAGGAACAGGTGGTACATTTAATGGGCAGCACTGTCAGACATTTAAAACGTAGAAAGTGAAGTAAGAGCTTAAAGAACATTTACTTGCTCTTCTTTGAGGAGTAATGGTTTGAACACATGTAGCTTGTCGTGTGAAATTCGGTACTGTTATGCAGTTTTTATATAGGTTTGCTTGTTTGCATGCTGGTTTGTTTGTGAAGTCGAAAGTTATATACTGGGCGTTGAAGAGAAATGTGGTAGATGCTGTTTTACAACTTGTAGGTGCGAGAAGTCTGTACTGGTGGAACTCAACGCTTGGTCCCTTCCTAGAAGTGTGCTGTGCGTCATAAATTGTAATTAGACTTCGTCCTGCCGCATCTGGTGTGCAGTTTTTCCGTATTTCATCTTGAAACCAAAATGTGTACCGTAATGTGGAATGTAGAGAGGGAGCTTGGAGTTGCATGCGACGATCGTGAATGTAGTGGAAGAGTGGAGAATGCAAGTAGGAATAGGTCAACCTTGGATTGTGAAAGAGAGCCAAGAGCTGTGCCTGGCGGTATTGGTCTAGCGTTGACGGAGAGGAAAGGGCGCTCGGCTGCTGGTATTGATTGATGCGGTGGTGGCTGTACTATAACCAAGAGAAAAGTAGGCAGTCAGGCAAGCGAGGAACGCCACATTATCGAAACCCAGCACTGCACCCCTCACAGTGTATGCGTTCCATTTACTGTGGAGTCATCAATCGACAAAACATTTGTCAAGGTTCAGCACATTGTTCCACGTTTTGTTGCTTAATAGGACTCAGTTGTTCAGTAGACCTTCTGCTCTTGGAATGTTGTTGGCATTCCGCAAGGTCGGCTCGAGGAACCGCAGTTGTGGGGCCCATGTGTATGAAATAACAAGTCTTATTAATGCAGGTTCTGAGGCTTTCACGGCGCATATTGTTTAGATTGTAATCTTCATTGTGAAATGACACCGTATTGTTCTGTAGGTAACACTAACGTTTTGGAGGAGCATGTTGCCTCCGTCTTAAGGATTGAAGGAAATTAGTGCAAAGTGATTATAAAGTGATTAGGGTGAGGATTTAGATGGAAACTTCGTCCTACTAACCATGATCAGTCTCTTTTGAGAACGAGGCTGAAGAGTTTACATGTAGCTTCATACATTCACTGAAGCACGGACGCCGCCCGTGACAGTTTATGTAAAATCACGTCTGGTTTGGATTGCGCGGATCTCTGTTTTGAACGCATTGATCCCATTTGTCATTTCATCGGATGATTACGAGAGGGTAATTAATTTAGGTTCATAGTGAACGAGTTTTTCTGTTTCGTATATAGTGTAATGAAGCTAAAAGGATGAAGAAAAACACGACTTTATTTCTAATGCAGTGTTCGTCTGGTTACTTTGGCAAATTTATTGTATGCATTTTTTCTAGCTTGTCCTATTTGAATTTAACTTCCATGTGCTTTCAACATTCTGATTCCTTCCTCCTGCCTCTCCCATCCAAGTCTACTCATTTGATACCGAATAATAATTCCTGGACGAGATTTTGCAAAGGAGCTCCTGTGTTACAACGGTATTCTTGATTGTACTTGAAACGGCGTACCCATTGTGATTTCATATGTATTCATTAGATGGAGAAAGTTTCTTTAAAGTTACGGAAGTATAAACATTTTATTTAATCCATCCCATCGTATAGCGCAAAACCCGGTGCATCTTGCATGGTAATTCAAGGATTAAGGTTGGAAAATGTTTGGTTAAAAAATGTGGTTCGGTCATAGATACAGTGTATCAACCGTATACATTTCGTTAACTCCCTCCACTTGGGCCTACATATACGTATTTTGACAATCACTTCAGTTAGATATTGTAAGTGTTAAACTTAAATTCGCCATGCAGCTTTATTGTAGACATTCTATATTAATTTTAATTTAAACCAGTAGAGTAGTCTGGGAAGTGAAATGTGCAGTGAAAGAACCAACACAACCTCCCCATGCATTTCTTCTGTAACATTTTTTTAAATACATGAGATTGGGTTGACTGACGTTGACATTCCCCGTGTAATTTTGGGGATTTTCAGTGTCTCTTGATTGAGGAATCCGGGATCCGCTGACTGGGTCCCGGTAACTGTTTTGTCTAGTACGTTTTCCGGTAGGTAGAGCATTTAACGTGTGTAGGCCGAAATGCGAATTGTATTACATTTGAATTTAAACTGTATCGTGTTCTCATAAAGAGAAAACTAATTAGGCACATTTGTTTGCAACATGTGTTACTGGTAGCCCTGAATGTTTTAAGTACTGCGACAACTGCGTGTATGAGTACTGCCATTACGAATACATATGTGCTCTTTAGATCCTCGCCAGACGAAACACAGTGCGAGAACTTTTTAAAACCTGTAGTTATAGCCGTTGTTGGACATTTATCTTGTATTGCCATCAGGTTCTTATGGTACTCATGCCTCACTACTTTGCAGGGAGCAGCTTCAAATTCTTGTCGTCTTTATCCCGCTGTCCATTGAGAATATACAAATTTTTTCCCCATGATAACATTGATCCAAGGAGTGACGACTCATGAACTTCATGTGAACGTGTCAATGCAGGAGGATGAAATCGGCCATGGAAATGAAATGTTTAATGATTATATAATATTCTGTTATCTTCTGTTCTTTGCGATGTTGGTAAGCTGGGCAGTGGCTGTCTGTTTAACACCGGTTAAATCGGGGCGCAGAAATCCCGGGCGCCATGTTGCCGGACGATTGAGTTTTCTACTGTGTCGCCTTATACATGTGGGTTCTTGGTATGGAACTTGCTTCATGTCACCCTGCTGCCTTGAATTTTCAGGTGGCTGCTAGATTTTTAAAAATACCTGTGCACCTCTTGGTTAAACTTCGAAGGTTCGGGAATTACAATTTTTACACGAAAAGGCACGCGTGCAAGTGTCCTGTGTGGGTATCGTAATGATTCACATAGGGGAAGTGATGGTTCAGGTGCACATGCTCATCACAGAGGTCTCTCCTGGATCGACAAACGGATTTTCGCTTACTATGGTTATTGAAATCATCAAATCGTAACTTAAATGACGGAACAGTAGCTTCTCGCTAGGGGGGGGGGGGTCACGAGTTTTCACATTGTAGCATCGTATCAAGAACGTTTATGGTTAAGACTGCTTTAAAACTCAGTTGAATTTAAGTAAATTAAAAAAATATCTCCACGTGTTGTTGGTCAGAATATTTGTTCAGGTCTTTAAGCCAACTCGTGATTCTGTTAAGACGTGTTCGGCAGGAAGATTGCTGCGGAGAAAAGATATTTCACGTTTGTCCCTGTCCATGTCAGTGTTCAACATCATCTGACTTTTATACCTCTTACCGGTCTAAATATCCTTGCAATCAGGTACCAGTAGTCAGCATACGTGACACGTAGTTCCATGTTGAGAGTACGTAGCACCGCGGCTAAGAGGCTTGCCTTCCGTGTGTTCAATTCTGGGGCCAGATGCCAGCAGCACCAACCTGTTGCTTTTCTCAGACTTCAATGGAAGAAGCTCGTAACCTCTTCTGGCACTAGGATTAAAATGCTTCAAAAGTAATTAACTTACAGCTGTCGGGGAAACGTTTTCTGGATGTTTAAATACGTGTGCACTATAGCCCTAGACGTTTTGAAAACCGGTTACTGGATAATATCGGTTTGAGTAATAGTTTATTTCACCCGTTTAAGCCTCGTTACCATGTATTATGGTCACCATCTCACGTAAATTTCGGAAAGACTGCGTTCTGTCAACAAATTGTAATTACTGCTTCTGTATAATTTCGAGATTAACAACAATTATTTCGGTAACGCCAGTAATCGGATAGTCTGTGTAGTGGATGTAGTGTTTTCTTTGAGGTATGAACGGATTTTAGATATGTGTAGATGAGTCTTAGCTTTCAAATGATTAGCCCTAATGCACGATGCCAATATATGCGCGCGCACTCGTGCGTTTACGTTTATATATAATATTCCAGCTGTTTGAATGCATAACGAGTAGACAGTAGACAGCGTTCCAGCTGTTTGCAGTACACGCATGTTTTTGTGGGGAATTTGTACTGTGAAAGCCAGTTTTTTGGTGATAGTGAAATGTAATTATATGTTCGGTAGTTAAGATTTGAACGGGACGAATTATGTTCAAGGTGCATCATACTCCTCGTAATTGAATCTTGGGTTACATGACGATGCTGTTTCTTTTGCGGAAGTTCACATCGTTGAATGACCTGGAAATAATCTCACGCTTCTTGAGCCGAGGTTTTGTTTGGAAAGTCGTTTTATTGCAAGGTACCAGTCTTGAATTTACCAGCAGAGACAATATAACATGAAATGTTTGAACCGGGGCTGTCATTAGGCCAAGATTAATACCGAGTGCCTGGCCAGGACAAGTCCAAATCGTTACCGCCAAATCTGTTCGTACGTGGTACTACTAAATTGCACACATTGTGTGTTATGTGTGTTTCTTCACATTAGTTCTGACCAGTATTTGGAGAAACAGTGACCTTGCCATAGTTCCGAAAATGTAGGATCCATTCTGTTTCGTTCCTGTGGTGGGTCTTAATTATGACGAGTATGGAGCAGAGTCTAGATTCCCTGCAATGCTGTCCAAAGGGACGCGATACTAATGTTCATAAACATACAAGAGCCTGAATTCCGTACAGTTTACGTAATTGTATCTGGGTTTGCATTTAGTATAATAGACGTTCGTTTTTGACAGGCTTAACGTTATTTTTCAAGCTGTCTTTTCCATACGAACCCAGGGAGAAAGATTATGGAAATCCATAATTGTATATTCAAGACGTTCAGAATTTGTACATTTACGAAGCTCGCTATTTGTACAAGCCTGTAATTCCTGGTAACGTAACAAGAGTACGAACTGTTTTTCATAGCAGGAAACAAAGCATTATCTGGTTAGTCACTTGGCCACGTATGGAGTTTATATAGTTTTGATATCCATCCGCTTTTCATATCTGGGAGCAATACTCTGAAATTTATACAGTCCTTACTTGCAGGCATTTTCATCAAGAGCGTTTTAATCATATAATGAAAAAGAAAAGACAGGTGTCGCTCACGTTCTAGAAACTCTCAGTCATGTTAATGTTTCTGTTAGGTACGGTTTGTTTCGAAATAGGATCACATTTTGCTACATCTGTAGCTTATGTAACCCTCCTGTGAGTAACACAGAATTTGTAGCGTCGAATGATAGTGATAAATGAATTGGAAGAAACTTGGGAGTAGTAGTGACCTAATTTAAGGCACTGTGTTCTTATTTTCCTGGGCGAAGTGACGAAAACTACGAAGACCATCCATGTGTGTTCAGTGTACGGTCCTACATTTTTAGTTGGGCACATTCCAAGTAATCAGAGTTGTGTTTCAATCAGTACTGTGAGGCAAGTTTTCATTGAGTTCCTAAATATGCAGACGAAAACACCGCGTTTGTAGTCGTAGCGCTGCTTGTTTCACAGCCGTTTTAATTATATCGTCCTTCGACGATGTATGTTTATGTTTTCATTTTGCGGTTTAAACATCTCTTGCCGTTGGGGGATACTTTTATAAAGGCACTGGTCTTAGTTCCATGGTTGTGGCCTGATTATTCATAATTTTACGATGTGTTATGTGTAACAACTTCTTATTAACACCATGCCCGAACACTGCAAGAATATCAGATCACACAGTTTTGAACCACTCCGTCACTGGGGTTTGTTGCCAGCTAGTTAAGGTAAAGGCAAACATTCCCGTATCCTTCACTAAGCACTACACTATGAGGACGTAAGGTGCAAGTGAAGTATAGCGCCACGCATCTGTAGTCGCTGTCGCAAAATTGCAAAAAACCTTCGTTGTGTCTGTCCGTCCGAGCGCATGGAACGACTCGGCCCCCGCTGGACGGATTTTCATGAAATTTTATTTTTGAATATTTTTTTTCGAAAATCTGCCCCGAAAATTCAAGTTTCATTAAAGACTGACAGTAACGGGTACATAAAGTTCAGTATACATCTTATGTTTATTGGACCGTGCGTCATCTTGATATTTGAATAAAGAGAGACCAACTTGATGTCACTTGCTTTATTATTTCATTATTTACTGCTCAACATGTTTCAGATGTTAATACATCCATCCTCAGGAGCTTGCGACCTATTTGATGAGTTATTGCATGGGTTGTATGGTTCTGTAAGGATAGAGGTTGATGCATTAGCGTACTTATTTAGTGGCGAGTGTTTAGTCGTGACGTGCGTAGTTGTTTGAGAAAGCGTGTTTCTGTAAATGTTGGTTGGTGCGGTGTCTTATGGTTATTGAGTTTTCTTTGTGTGTGGTATGTTTTTGATAATGTTTCCTGCACATATTCTG
>Ga0123354_10016567_pt1 | contig 11551 bp, 7 predicted proteins | sample TergutLab28metaG_2_FD_97872 | JGI IMG/M metagenome (GOLD analysis project Ga0123354, IMG submission 97872) | Labiotermes labralis P4 segment gut microbial communities from Petit-Saut dam, French Guiana - Lab288 P4 | ecosystem: Host-associated > Arthropoda: Insects > Digestive system > Gut ... | reverse complement strand
GACTGTGACGTCGCCGTCTGCGCTGAGGATGTCACGCTTCCCCCAATCTTTTGTTTGCGGTTGTATTGTTTGTTCAGTTATAAAAAGATTCCTTCGATCGAAAATTCAAGGAAAATATTATGCAGTTGTATTGTCAGAGAAATGACATCATGTACCGAAGAACGGAAATATCGTTATGGCAATACTGGACATATGCTGACAGTACAGTAAATTCAAAAAAGCCTTTATTTTGTAATCCTAACAACTGTAGGGAAATTTCGACTCCACTTCGGTGTTATTTTACGTAGGTAGAACGTTTACTGCATTAGATACGTTTATGGTAATATACTGATATTAGATAAACAGGTTCCTTAATTACTGCTTTTGCCTTTCTCTCCCACATATGCAGCAACTAATGAATATAAAATAGCGCCTTAACTTGCGGTATCTAAATAATGACTGTCTTACGTCATATTTTGTATCTATCAGCTCTTTTCCACTTGTTCTGTAAATGTCTCAAGCCACGTTCTTGTTTCGTATGCTTGGTGTAGGAGGTTTATTGAGTGAGTGTGTGAGTCACTTGCGGTTTAAAAATTAATTTATTATTCATTAATAATTATTAACAATCTAAAGTAATAAATTTGATATCAATATTCGCTAAAACTTTAACAGCAACAAAATCGAATGTAGTGGCTGCGGTTAGGGTATAGGTTGTTGAACACTGTGTTCTCTGTGCGGTAATTGCTCTTTGCCCAGCAATAACTGCAATGACATTATCTTTGATTTCGTTCCTTTGTTGCTTTAACAATGAGCGCTTTCCTTTATTAAAATTTTTACCCATAATTTCCAACTGCTCACTTCGCTCACGGTTAGACACAAATAAGCACCGTTCAGTTCACAGTGCTAGGAACAAATTTTAGAGAACGCCCTACGATTGTTGTGTTTTTATCTAACACAAACTAGTGCAAATTTTCCTTATATCGCCACGCCAATACACTGATGTATTTCGAAATGTTCTCAGAAGCATTCGATCAGTTCCTTCTTTATACACTGCGTCCATAGTATCATGTAACGAATTGAAATTTAATAAGTAAAAAATTATAGGATACTTATTTACCCCTTATTTTAATTGCAAATGCAACTGCTGGTATTTGAATTATGAGCTCTTATAACATAAGACAGCGCATTTCATTTCTGACAATTTTCTTGCAAAATATTCAGATCAGAATTTCTGGTACTGACGGAATTGCAGACATTTCGGATGTACAGAGTTGTCCTCTGATTGTTAGTGAGGAAATTGAATTGGTGGAGCTAAGAGGGTTGAAAGTTTATAATTCTGCACTTTGTTTTGTTGAACATGGTAAAATTTTTTACCGGCCTCAATATTGGAGCTGACTAAAAGAGTGAATGATTAACTAAGAAACTCACGAAACAACGAAACGAACTACCAACATCTTTGAAATACACTGTGAACTTAACAGTACTAATTATCAACAACAAATCTGTCTTATCACTCCAATATTTCCATAGCCCAAACTTGAATAGAGGTGGGAGAAGAGCGCCTTGACTTAAATTATAGAATTAAATTTACCCTTTGATCTGCTTGAACCATACCAACCCTGTCGTTTCGCAGTCTACGGGTTGGGCCTATGACTGTTCGCTTCTGGGATTACGTGGTCGATTCTCGCCGATGACATATACGTCTGTCTGTGGTTAAGTTTGTGTTTTGTGCAGGTAGAGATATGTGCGTCAGTGCGAACTCTACTCCAGAGTATTTCCACCAGGTGCGGTTTATTGAGTGAGAAGACTCGAGCCTGGTACTCAGTACAGAAGTCTGCCTGGCTCTGCCCTTCGTTAGAATGCTGTCAGTAACATTCAGAAAATTTTGTTCTATGACGCACAATAGAAATTACATGAGTAAATATTTGGGACAGACAGAGGAAACCGACTGACAGGAAATCAATTCTCGCCCAAATTCTTCAGAAATTTTCACAAAATTTCTGAACAGTGAGAAAATTCGAACATATAGATGCACAAATCTATGGAAATTTTCTTTAATTTATTCATATCACGCAAACCTCTCAGTGACTCCGCTTGCAGATTTTCTGGTTGTTGGGTTCCTTACCGAATGATGCATTGTACACGATATGATGTCGGACGGAGATTTAAACAGTTCGAGGGTTTGTAGTAAAGTACGTGTAAATGGATTTCCCTAATTCGAAATGCCCGACACAGCCCACCCAATACATCCGACACGAGATGCAAAACGGTAATTTCATTTTCGACCTTACTGCGGTTCATGCGCGCATCTTCCGATATCTGGAAGTAAATGTGAGTTTGGTATTTGTTTGATGCAGTTTGTACAGTATTTGTGTTAAGAACCTGGATCAGGGTTAAGTGAAAGGTAACTGTAAATAGATTTATAAAGATTTATTTAGAATTAGTATTATTCTTTTCTCTCCATACTGGAAAAAATCAACAACTCGCGTTACTATAAAGAAAGGACGCAGTAAATTTTTCAAACAAACTTCTAGAAAGTTACCGTATGGTACAAATTTTTGTGGAGGGCTGTTAAATTTTAAATTTTTCATAATAAAAGGAGATTGTTCTTTTGTGTTCTATTGTACTGTTCAGGAGAGCAGAATGTGCACAGCTGTTGTGAAATTGAGAGTGAAATAGTGTTTGGTGTTACATGTGGAGGAATGTTACTTACCTCAATAGTTGGTACCTTGAAAGGTGACGATCCTCTCTTTCAGTAGATAAGTTAAATGTAATGGTCATAATATTACAGGCCACGAAACTCCAGCTGGGAGTATATTTATAGCTGTACTCTTTCTTTAAACTCGGCCCTACATGTGGTTGTGTGGTCAATGACATCCGTTTTACCTACTAGAAGATAGAGTACCCATTGTACAGGAAGCTGGGTGGACCTGAAAGCCGTTTTGGAAGGGTGTGGATAATTCGATTACCGGGCATTCGAAACGGTACTAAGTTTTTATACCGACTGAGGTAACCCGGCTCCCCTTCACTTGATAGGATTATCAATTTTAGTTTGTGAATGCTTTCAAAATAATTGGAAATTCCAAGGAAAATTAAAATGTATAAAATACACTATATATATAATAGCTGATGAGAACTTACCGGCATCCTTAAATTCATGGGTAACTTAACTGATATGCGTTCATTTCTTTAATTGGCAAACACACGCGTTTTATGTAGAAACGTCTGTACTTTTATGGATTTATTAACCTAGCAACGAAAATCGAATTCAGATGTTAAGAATTTCTGATTATAAATGTTTGTCGATATTTCAGTTTTGATGTTAATTACCTAAGATTGTTTAGCATGCATTCCGTTTACCTGCATTGTGGGTCAAATACAAGATAGCAAATTTATCTTTAAGAGTCCTGCTCCTCATTGCAAGCTATATATAAAATAAATATTTTACTTCTTTCCATTAGTTCATTTCAAATTTTAATGTTGTACAAATATTGTACAAACGGCGATTCACAAATCCATGAAACAATTTTAAAATTCGCAACAAATAAACTACTCAACGGAACGTGGATGTTCTTACGCCGATAGAGAGGGAAAATCTCCAAACTTTCTTATTTATTTCAGAGTTGCTCATTGTTTTAATCTATGGCAACACGGCCCAAATCTATAACATAGACCATTTCGATCCACACGCGTGTCAGCAAATCACAGTTGAACAGAGCTACAACAGCGGTGATACGGTTGCGAAAATCTGGAGATAAGCGAGGAGTGGAGGCACAAAGACAGTGTCCTTCAGAAACCCCCAGAAGAAATAATCGCGCCGTGTTAATTCCGGGGACCGCGAAGGCAAACACATTAATGCGTCATCTACTTCCCTATACGTCCTGTCCACCTTTGTGGCAAGATTCGATTGAGATACACCGGCACATCTTTTAGTGAGCCGGCCAGCTGTCTTGTTCAAAGATGTAATCATTATTGTCTTAATTCAACTTGGCATCAGCCAGTTTTCTAACATGTTTCACGGACTTATGAATAAACCTGTATAATAAGGAGTGAGAAAGTGTAAAGAGGGTTGTAAGGATGTAAATTGCAGAAGAAAACCACCAGAGATTTTTGAATGAGTGTTGTGAAAACAAATATATATATATATATATATATATATATATATAAATTTGTGTGTGTGTGTGTGTGTTTGTTTATATGTATGTACGTATGTAAAATCACATCATAGATATGTAAAATGTTATGAAATTCAAAGTGTACTAAGCGCTAACTTGTGTTTGACACTGTACCAGAGAAAGGTATGTGAAGGTCGGGAAGTAGAATCTCTTCCCTAAAATAAATATCATTTACACAACAGAATGCTGCAGATTGTTGTATTGTATTTCAAGGAAAGAAAGCAAATTCTAGTGTGATTTTCGACTTACACATACTGTATATATATTATTTCCCCTCAAGTGGTTTGACCAAAATAGATCTTCAGTTCCAAAGTACTAACGATACTGTATCGCACGGCGGATTGCGTGGTAAAATTTAAAAGGAATCGCACTAATTATGGAACTGATTCTTACCTGCATTCCCCAACGCATATTTGTGTTGCTCTACACATGTTTTAAATACGTATATGTAAATATATATATATATATTAACAATATTGACACAAAAAGCACTGTGACCAGTCCCTATAACTCCGCGCTGATGAACAGGTCCCTGCATGCTACATAGATCACCGCCGCAAATCATTTCACGTCCTGCAAATTCAATAAATGCAGTCGGATAGCTTTGGATTTCACAACCAAATTCACAGTTCTGATTCCTAATGACTGTTTCACAAAACCAAAACTGTGTATGGGTGGATGTGAGGTGTGAGTTCTGAAATATTCCAATGCCAGTGTTTGGATATTTAAGAAATAACATTTTCCATTACCCCAGTCTATTTCACCGACAGAGCGAAATGAACACTCTGATACCGTTTAAAAAACCTCAGACACTCGATGGTGATTTCTGTTGTCACACTAGTTGTGGTAGTTAGGTTAAGCGGGAACGCTTGACGTCCTACAGCTTACAGTGTCCGTCTTCCGAACCAACAGTTGTGGACATTTCCATAGAAATGTGAAGCAATAATATGACCTTGTCGTCGCGGTTTGAGCTGAGGACTTCAGGTGTTCGATGTTGTATTTTGTGCTCAATTGTAAAATCGACTCATTCATTCCCTTTTGTCAACTGATATGCACTCTTACACGAAATGTGCCGCCCTACGGTGTGGAATTTTGTAGTATGTTGAGGTTAGGTATTTGAATTATTTTTCGTTTATTTCTATTTCAAATACAAAAATTCCCCCCCCCCCCTCACCAAACAAAACCGAAACAGATTCAAGAAAAATAATTTGTAGTTGTGTTGTCAGGGAAACGAGATCATGTACTCAAGTAAAGAAATATCAAAATGCGCATATTGTCCGTACCTTGAGAGTACAGTAAAGTCAAAAACGCATTTATTACCTAAGCCTAAAGCCTGTAGGAAAAATTCGATTTTAGGTTGTTCTGACTTGACGTAGGCAGCACACATACTGCTGCAGATAAAGATATGGTAATGTACTGCTGGCAGGGAAAGAGGGACGTTAATTACTGCTTTTGGGTTTCTCTCCAACATAAGCGCCAATTAATGGCTGTAATGTTGGGTCTTACGTTTTTGTAACGAAATAATGCCTGTTTTGCGTCACATATTGTATTTATCGACACTACTCCTGCTGGATTGGGAATGTCTCAATTAACTTCCCACGTCACAAAATTACATTTCCAAATGTGCAGCAGCATGTGAACCTGTGCTTTCAGTTACTCATTCTTTTCTTCGTTTATTTCGTAACTTAATTCAAATTCTTCGGTTTGAAATTCATTTGACACAAATCAACTGCCCTCTTTACAAATTCTCAACACGTGTCAACAGTTCTACACGTGTCTGTTGATACTATCAGAGCTGCAGTCACAGTTCGTCTGTGTCAAACTACTCTTTTTGCTTCGTGTATCAGGAAGAACTGGACAGTCATCAGTCCATATGGAAGGGACAATTGTGTCTACACTGTAAATATATGTAGCTACCGTTGATGAGTAAGATCAGTTGGCAGGACTGCGACCTAACTGAGTAACTGATATTGCAGGCGTCAGACATCTGCAGATTGCGACTGGTTATGAGGGCTATTTGAGGGGCTGCTTTGGTGAAAGGGGCATTTGAGTTGAAGGATTTCCTTTTTGAAGTTCGAACAGATTTTCCCACATCACACTAAAAAGAAATTTGAAACAAAAATTTTAATTCACCTGCGTGCCATTTATTTCCTCAGTTCCAAGTTCCTTTCGTATTTCTTCACACATTCATAACATAAACACAAACACAGAATATATGGCAAAATATAAAGAGTGACGTTCATTTCAAATAATTTTATTTTTGTATTCTACTGACTGCATAATTTGCATATTATTCGATTTACATAATGAATATGCAGAAGCAATAAACAATTTTTATTTAAAACTTCAATAAAACGCATATAACATATGTTTAATTTCTGATTTATCACAAATTCAAGTCACAATACATTTTTTTTTGAATGAAAATATGCCTGAATTCACTCAGTATTACGGAAAATTATGGCATGTGTTAACGGAACTAATACAGTTTGTTTGTTTGTTGTTGTTGTTCACGGACGTACTTATATCGATTTTTAATATTTTTGACGTTAACAGGTTGCATTCTATAAATAGAAATGTTCAGTGTTCTTGGGTATTATTTAGAATAATTTCAAACATAAATTATAAAAGTTAAAAAATGCCATCTTCCAAATTACATCATTTTGCTTGGTGTAGGTGTTTGATTGCGAGAGGTTTTGAGTCACATCCAGGTTTGAAAACTATTGACTCTAAAGTTTAATTGCCATTAACAAACGGCAGTAATCCAACTCGAAAGTTGAAAACAATTTATACATTGACACCTGAATATGTGACGTATTGGCCACGTTTAGTGTATCGGTTGAGGACCGCTGTGTTCTCTGTGAGGTTTGCAAACTTTGCCGAGAAATAATGTCTCTAGTATTTTAATAATATATTCAGCCTGAAAGAAATGTTTAGCGCACTCTATTTTGTGAGACGTAGCCTAAATCAAATCTGACGAAGCGTTAATTAATATTATCTGAAGGAATTAGGCAAAAGTAAACTGCGATGATAAATTTATATATTTTTGTAACATATTGTATCTGAAGAAACAACGAAGAAAGAAAAAAATATAATCATATATGATGGTATTTTGGAGGCTGCTCGGAACCATATATGTCCATGTCCTGAGCCAGATTAATCCAGTCCACTAGCGAAAATCTTGTATTTTAAAATGCGATTCATATAATCCACAAATTTAAGACTAGATCTTTCAAGTGGTTGTCATTCCTTCACCTTCCCCAACAAAAGACTCCATTGTCTCACTTCTCCGTCATACATGCTACATGCACGACACACTTCAGCCCCGTTTATTTTGTAGGTTCTACATACGTCACAGTTATGCTGTTTATTTTAAAAGCAATAGCCTTGAATGTATTTTGCGCCACCTATGCACCACATTTTGTGAGCAATTGTGACGCATTGTGACGTGCTGAATTAAGTTTGAAGTGATTTTGAAGTGCGTCAGATTGTATAGGTAGAACTGGATAGTATAATAGCATTGTAGATATTGCATGGCTTTTGAATGTTTTAGTGTGACGCTGTATCAATTATTGTTGTTAGGTACTGACAGATAACACAATGGTGTTAAAATAAATGGTGAATATGGAGGGACTGTCAGATAAGAAGAATTTAGGTACTTGGTGCGTAATGTCAGAAGAGTGACTTGAATGCATGATAGGGTTGGTGGTTTGAATACCAGCAGTGAAAACAAATTACTCCTTCCAAAATTGAAGCAGTCGGGCACTGGAGCTCAAAAATCATTTTGGACAATTTTTACCTGCAGTAATATGGCCGCAGCGTGAAGCAGACCGCTCTATTTCACAAATTGGCTAGTAAAATTATCATTGAACTGTGACATTTCTACACTTCTTGTCTTCACAACTGTTCAGTAACACAACCGCATTCGTATTTACCCACTTATTCAAAGCGAAATTTTGAATAAAAATGTACCAAAGGTCGGTGCTGACAAAAGCGTGGATGCTGTTGAAAGACTGGCTCCTGCAGTAGCTGCAATGCGGGCACATTCTGAGTGTCTGCAGTGTGAAGGACATTAGGATTGGGAGATTTCCGAGTAATTTCTTGTTTATCGGATTTGAAATTAATATGCAATTTGATGGGTTGCGAGTAGAGGAGAAGGAACAGATGTGACAAATTTAGATGGGATATCGCCGATTCATAAGCAACAACTTTTAAACTATGCAGTGCTTCTTAATTTATTGAGTAGAGTGTGCGTTAGAATTCTTACATTTTGTGTCAATTTTATATCTGACAGTCACAGGGCAATTCAACCTGTGAATTTATACCAATCCACAAACCAACACTTTACCCCCACTCAAATCACGCACAGTGCTCAGTCAGTGTCCCACTTGCATCTGATATTTGAAGACAGCTGAACGTATTTACTGATGAGTTGTGTTCAGCAGTTCACGGCTGAATTCTGACCGCTCTGCTGTGATGCTGAAGGATAAAAAGAAGGCCATTGCGCATTATTTTTTCAGGTGTAGACAGAAGTGTTTCGATATACGAAAAGGGGAAACATGTAGGTAATTTCCTAACGAAAGGATTATTAAACAACTATTGGAAGCGGTTCAGGCACTGCAGGCTGTAGACGAAATGAAGGAACTACAGGCTATTCAGGAACCACACCGCCCAGCGGTTATCCTAACACATCGTTTGGTTTTAGGTTATAGCCTACTAGTTTTTCCATGGTGTATGGAAATATGTTGAGCACGTGATTTTCTTGTGGTTCAGGTGCGCTCATTCACACACCTGGAAGAAAGTGTCAATTAGTGATTTTGTTCTATGCACTTCGTACATTATTTGTGTTAAGAGGTGGAATCAAGGCATAAATAACTAGGAATTGTGTAAGAATTTTTACAAGAAATATTTGAATTTGAACATTTGTCTGTAGTCTCTATACTTTGATTAAGCAACGGGTCAGCTTACTTAGAAGAAAAGATCTTGAATGTTCTCACACAAATTGTAAGGATATAGGCCGTTTGGAACAAATTTGTTGTGGTTGGATTTTGCGGGTTACATTTTACTTAAATAAGGAGAATATTCTTTTGTTCTCTATTCGTTCTGTCCAAGACAGCAAAATGTGCACAGCAGTCTTGAACTGGAGATTGAAACACTAGTTGTTACTACATGTGGAGAATTGTTAGCTATCTGAATGCCTGGTACCTCGAAATGAAATTTCTTCTCTTTCAGTAGATAAGTTAAAGGAAACGGAAATCATATAACAGGCCACGAAAGTTCAGAGAGTAAGTATAAGTGTACTTTCACCCCCGAGAAAGAACTGTAACCTTTGCAAAGCCTGCTGGGTGAACCTATGTGATGGTCTACCCAGGTACGGAAAAAATCTCCAACAAGTTGATTCGATCACTGGCCTTCCAAACTGTAGCGAGACGTTATACCGACTGAGTTATCCAGGCTCCCTTTCATTTGATACACTTGTGCTTTTGGTTTGTGATTGCTTCCAAAATATTTAGAAATTCTAAGGAACAGGAAAATACACTTTTTTGTTATTTATAAAATTTTGTGCAAAATTATCACACCGGTAAATAAGCGCTGCCATCTGTTATTCGCCACATCAATCAAATATCAACAGCTGTTGTTTTCAACTGCCGGGTTTAAGTAAATGCGTTAGGAGTTTGTAGTTTAATTTCTATCCACTCGCACAGTTGAAACATGTTTTGTCTATATCAGATACGTGAATATAACAGTGCTGAAGGCAAAATATCCAAGTGCCTGCAGATGTCGGTGTTACAAAGTACCGAACAACATAGAATGCAGTAAAGAGTGAGGAACAGCACTGCATTGTGGTGTGACGGAAAGACAGAACATTTATTACAGTTATATCAACCAGAGTGTCTAAATCAGAAAATTAAAAGTTAATGCAAAGGGTATCACTGAAGTGATGTGTACACTGCTTAGTGTCGGAGAATGTCGGAACGAATGGGCTGAAAAGTTTTCTTTTTAATAATATTGTCTAGACACATGAAATTGAAATCAAACCGCGAAAGAACTTCGTCTACGAACAGCGAAAATTAAGTCGCCTAACATTATGAGAGCAGCAGCAAATCGCTCAAACAAATGATCCCTTTTCTTTTACCCTGTGCTAAGGAAAGACTTCCTCACACTATGCCCGCTAAAGCTGTGTATGATGCAGCATACTTACCGACTAAGAACAACAGTGCTAATGTGACGACAAGTAGGAGGATCTGGATGGTCTTCATCTTGTGGCTAGCAGTTGGCTTTGACCGGTACCTAGCCGGATCACGGCCTCATATATACAGCACATGGCTGGGCGCTGTAGGCAGATACTGAGTTGTTCTCTTTTACAGTGCCAAATGAAATCAGTCGCAATAATTGCCGATAAGAACGTATCGGTATCTTTCAATTCATGGTCACTTTAACTGTTATGCTCTCATGTTTTAATTTAAAAACACATGACTTTTATATTATCCTCTGTACATTTATGGATCTTTTAATGTAGCGTCGAAAATTTAATACAAATATTATGTATTGTAGCAGACTGTACATTCAGTACAGCATGACACGTTATTGTCAGGTTGGCATTCCTTCAAAGGCCAGCGTATTCCATGCTTCTGACATCGAATGTCTGACATGTCGCTCATTCCCGTTTGTAAATCCTAACAAACCTAACCGTTCCAATTGACTGCGCTCTAATATACCCCTCGTTTAACCTCACAAAACTGCAGAGTAAACCGGATTTTACGTTATATTTTGCAGATTAAAACAACGAAACAATTTATATATATATATTGTGTGTTTTTATACATATAAGTATGTATTATGTATTATGTATTTAAAATCACAAGTTTTACGAGTATAATATTAAATTCGCTGTGAAAGGAGCACTAAATTGCGTTCGATACTGTAACAGAGAAACACATGCGAAGGTCAGGAAATTCAAGTTTTTCCCTAAAATAAATATCAATTACACAACAGAATAATGCAGTTTGGTGTTTTGATATTGTAAGGAAAGAAAGCAATTGTTGCTGTGATTGTCCACTATCAGTTACTGTACATAAATTATGTCACTCCATGCGATGTGACCAAAAGAACATTTCAGTTCCAAAGTCTCAAACTCTTTCCAATAGCACGACGTATTGCGTGGTCGAATTTTAAAGCATTCGCACTTATCATGGAACTCGTAATTCCCCGCACAATTCCACCCCCCTCCCCCCCCCCTACAATTTTAATTTCCATTGCCCTTCACAGTTTTGTTATATATATATATATATATATATATATATGATTTCGTGCAAATTAATTGACAAATATGTATGTTTGTGCTTGTGTGTGTGTGTGTGTGTGTGTGGTGTGTGTGTTGTGTGTGTGTGTGTGCG
>Ga0123354_10016566_pt1 | contig 11552 bp, 5 predicted proteins | sample TergutLab28metaG_2_FD_97872 | JGI IMG/M metagenome (GOLD analysis project Ga0123354, IMG submission 97872) | Labiotermes labralis P4 segment gut microbial communities from Petit-Saut dam, French Guiana - Lab288 P4 | ecosystem: Host-associated > Arthropoda: Insects > Digestive system > Gut ... | reverse complement strand
GCCTCTACATGTTTCGAGCACATGTGCTCGAAACATGTAGAGGCATGAAATAAAACTTATTGTGAAACAAATTTTGTGCATCAAGTTGGTTAAATACCGAGATAAATATACTGAGATGCACGGGCAACAAAACGTCAAAATACATTTGTGTTTAATGATAGGTTTGTAATGTTTTTAAATCACAACGGCATGTCCTTTTCATGTGCATCGCATCTTGCTTCCTAAACAGAATCGAAGAACTTTCTTACCTTCAGCATATCTGACGGAATGACATTTATTTAAGTCGGTTTGGATGTTCGTGATTAAAATAAAGAATTACAACTTGTCCACATGATTAGCCTTTGTTATTAATATTTTTTTAAAAAATAGTTTTGCCAGAATTAAAACAAACTCACTCGTTCTAACACTTTTGTTAAAGCTGTGAAATGTTGAATTAGCGTCGTGTTGTTATGTACTTTTTAGAGCTCTGAGCCCAAAATTACAATATGATGAGGAGATGAAAAATTATTCTTTCCACATTCAGCCCACTAAACATCGTGATTAAAGCATACGCGTCCTTTCATCATGCTTTGTTAAATTAGCTCAATTCTCTTCTCTCCTCCATTCTATGCCTTCGCTTAACAAAATCTGCGCAAGGAAATAAAAACGTTTGACAAATAACAAGAAGGAAGCGAAGCAAACACAGGCTCTGTGTTGACTTTAGAGATGACAAGGCGCAGATGACGCTGGCTTAAAGTCCTAAAGATGTGAAATGTACGTCAACAATACGTTGAGCTGCTGAACCAATGACAGTCGCTGTTAGAGCGTGAGTTCAATAATACAAATGAAGGTAGCCAGGCAGTTGGAAGAATAGAAACAAGATAATGAAAGTTAAGCCGGTTCGGTATTTATTAATGCTTTTCAGCTCTAATGCATAATCTGATTTTTTTGTTTATGAATTTCTACATTTCAGAAAGAGGGAATGGGATATTATGCGATTGTAAGTTGGTAAGAATAAAGAAAAGAATTGTACGACTTACTTTTTTTTCGTGTTTGAGTTTCAGATTTGGCGATGAACATAGACTGAGGTTGTTTGAGGACAAAACGCGGAGCTGTAAAATTTACACTATTCGCGAAATAATGGAGTCGTCAAGTTGTAGAAGATGAAATTGGTTAGGCGTGTAGCACGTGTGTGAGACGCGGGATTAACATATTTTAGCCGGGAACTACGAAGGAAAGGGGCTGCTTGGGATGTGGGGTGCGAGGGTGTAGAGTGGTTTGAACTGGCTCAGGACAGAGTAACATGGTGGGTTTTTGTGAATACGGTAATGGACATCCAAAAGTGCTTGAAAACTGGCAAGCTATTGAAAACCCGAGACGTTTTCTTCTCAAGAAATTTATTATTCCACGGAGTTAAGCCTTGGAACTGCTGACTTTGTGTAGGTGAGAGTTCACACAGTAACACTTTACTTTAAATACTCAAATATTTTACTTAACGGGCAATGTTGTGTAAACTACAACGCCCGGTATCATGCACTTCGCACCGCGTGGGTATCTGGACGAGATCTTTTCAGGTCATAATGAATCGAGACCTATTTTTGTACACATCCTGCATCGTATATAGAAACAGCTAAGAACTGGCAAATGTGACTTTTTTGTTACATACATTTGATACGTAACATCAGAATACTGCAATTTATCAATTTTATCAGTTTTGTGTATTTTAGCTTTCTAGGTTCTAATCATTCTTATAAGGAGGACACGAACATATAGTGGCATTATTTCTATAGTAAAACCAACTAGATGCACGAATGTATCAAATTTATTTTATTTTGGAATGACACTCTACATGTTTCGGACGGTTCCTCCGTCCATCATCAACTGTTTGCTTGCTAGGAAGCAGACAGCAGTATCTGTTTGACATATGCCTGTTGCTGTATGTAGTTTTGAACTCCTGATGATGGACGGAGGAACCGTGTAGAGTGTCATTTCAAAATAAAATAAATTTGATGCATTGGTGCATCTTGTTGGTTTTACTATAGAAGTAATATTACGATGCACGGCTCTATGAACGTCAAATATATTGGCAGGTTGGCGTATATACCTTCGTTTTAGTAACTCCCTGAGGACGGCACCTCGGTGCTGAAACTGTCGGAGTTGAAGTATTTCATAAGTGGTGTGTCAGTGAGCGCGTTTTTTTTGGATGATATATTGATTGTCAGAACATGCGCGGTATTGAATAAAGTAAAATTTACTTAAACCTGGCTGTGCCGTAGCTTAGGAATTTCTCAGCGGGGTCCAGTTTCAGGTCGATTCGTATGGAATGTGTCGGAGATAGAGCGGTATTGGAACAGATTTTTTTTCCCCGAGTTATGCGGTTTTCGCCTGTCAGTACTATTTCATCGATGCTTCGCCTTCATTCATCCATCAACCGCAGAAAGTACAACGGACCCATTAGATGCTTAATTTCCAATAGAGATAGTCTGACCCCGTCGAGAAAATAAAACAGAAAATTACCGTTATTTATCGACGCTCTGTAAATCTAGAGATTTTGTTCCATCAAAGGGATGACTGTAGAGGAATGTGAGGTTTAGTTCTTGTAGCCTGCGCTATTCTGAAAATTAAAGAAGAACACGGAATAGAGCTATAAAATTGGGCCGTAAACCTACGTTTTCGGATATTAAGAGAGGGAAATGTTCAGATTGCAGTCATTTGGGTGTCGATAACATGTGGTGTTGCAGGATGATATTGCAAAGGTATGGGAAGAACGTATTGCTACCATCACGAGGGTCGAATATATAATGTATAGAGGATGATAGTTTTAGTGTCCTGCCTTCCGTATGCAAGGGATTGCTTGAGCACCTGACTTATTCTCAACGATAAAAGAAATAATTTCAGTTAAGAGGAAAATTTTTATAAAGGACTGCATTGTGTGCCATTATTCATTCTAATATATTAATGCGAGATTTATTCCTATTAGACATTGACGTGTATTACCTTAATATGGCTATTAGTTTGTGAAACTTTTTTATTATACCTGATGATGGACTTATAGGGCCGAAACATTTAGCGTAGTAGATAGTGCAATAATACAGACTACTGCACCACATTGTTGTTTAACGACGGTATAATAAAAAAGTTTTTCAAACTAATAATACGGTAACACAACGGGATGGAAAATACCCAATTTAATATGGCTCATCCCAAAAAATGTAGTTATCCCGTTACAGGCCCAGTGTGACCCAGAGGGTAGGTAGAGGTATAGCTCTATTCTTCCATGACAGCGGCACTAGAAGGGGGTGAGTGGTCAGCAGCACGCCTCTGCCGCACTTTACCCCCGGGAAAGACACAGTACCCATTGTACAGGAGGCTGGGTGGGCCCCAGCGCCGGTCTGGACGGGCGGAAAATCTCGTCCTCACCGGGATTTTTTTTTGTAATTAGAGTGCTTTTATTCCAATATCCGTATACAATAGTACAATAGTGCTACTTTATCATTACACGTCTAAAATTGGAGGGTGTCTTCTTTGGTCGGAGCTGTACGCCAGGGGAGACTGCGATATGCGCAAAAGTCGTAGCAGGGGTCTAATCGGTTGTGGAAGGAAGATTAGATCCCGGACCGTCCAGCCCGTAGTCAGTCGCTATACCGACTGAGCTGCCCAGCCCATAATATGGCTCATCTCTTTATGCTAAATTTTGGTTCTAACTTGGAATATTTCAACTATATGAGTAGGCTGCTAATAAATGATTCATGATGTACACGTGAAATTAAATCCAGGATTTCCATGGCAAAAGCAACATTCAACAATAAGAAGAAGAAGAATCTTTTCACAATTAAATTAAATTTAAATTTAAGGAAGAAACTAGTGAAACAAGTGAAGTGCTACACTTGGAGCACATCTTCTTTTGGTGCTGAAACTTAGACAGTTCGGAATGTAGATCAGATATAACTTGAAAGTTTTGAAGTGTGGTGCGGGAGAAGGCTGGAGAAGATCAGTTAGACCGATCGTGTGAAAGATGAAGAAGTATTACATAGAGACAAGGAGGCAAGAAACATCCTACATGCAATAAAACGAAGGGAGAGTACCTCTCTTGGCCACATGTAAATAGGAACTGCCTTCTAAAACACGTTAGTGCAGGAAAGATAGGAAGGAACAGAAGACGAAGAAGAAGAAGAAGACATGGACAGCTTCTGGATGACCTTAAGGGAACAAGACAATAGTAGAACTTGACACAGGAAGCGCTAGATCGCACTTTGCTGAGAAATCGTGGTGGAAGAGGCTATGGACCTGACACAAGACAATCTACATAACGAAAATTAAAGTGAATTTATTTTGGCACATTTGTTCTGGTTAGAGTCTGTCATCGCGGCTGCTAGAGGAGCAATACAGATTGAGTTTGAGATTGTTCGGACCCAATAGAAAATGTAACAGGTAACTGGATTAAATGCATACAGAGGAACTTCGTAATTTGAACCTATCGATTGTAATTATTAGGTGGATTGTATTAAGGTGGCTAAGATGGGCAGGGCACGATAAATGCATGGGAGGCGTGAGAATTGTTGGCAAAATTCTAGTAGTGTAACCTGAGGGAAAGAGATCATTTGGGGGATCCCGGACGGCAATGTGAAAAGGTATCGAGATTACTGTTAAATAAAGAGTATGACAGGATTGAACTAGATACATTTCGTTCACGATGTGGTTTAGCGATTTTTTTGTGAACAGGTCTAATTAATCTTAGGCTTCCATGAAAGTGTGGAGTTTATATACTGAACAACTGCTATTTCCCAAATAGGAATCTTACACTTTGAATGCTGGTGTCCCCCCCCCCCTCCATGGCGCAACAGCCCTAGTGGGCCAGGACTTCCTCATTATCGAGGATTCACGATCACACTCAGATATCACAGTCGGTAAGAGTCCTCTGGGCAAGAGATCAGTTCGTCACAGATCTATACCTGACAACAAACAATCACAAGAGACAGACAGCCATGCCCCCGGCGGGATTCGAACCCACAACCCCAGCAAGCGAAGGGCCGCAGAGGGTGTTGGTGTTTGGTAAGAGGAAGTAGTTACAATCACCGTCCTTGTATTTTGTGCTTTTGTTGTCTAGTGAAAATTGCTTAGCTATGTTTTCTGAACTTTTTTAGAATTTGCGGTACTTGTAATGTGACGTTAATCTGGGTTTAATTACAGTATAATTAATCATCATGTAGTGACAGTTGTTTTGGAAGAAGTAAGCCTGAAGACAGGGACCGAACCTGTCCCCGTGACACAATCGATTATATTACAATATATGTGATGGAAAAAGTCCAGATGTCCAAACAATCTACAAGTTCAAACGCCATGGACCGTCGTCAGAAACCCATAGAATAGTACACCGTATCATTTTATTCTTAATAATGGTTTAATTATTGTGTCTGGCTCCTTACCTTATTCACCGCTACTGTTATTCTGTTAATTATACTTACATGATTTATCATTCTTTTGAGAGGAGAATTTCTGAATGTTCTGGAGAAGAAAGCCATCATTCGAACTAATAATATTTTTGCAAGTTATTTATTCAGAAATGTTTCGCTGTTTCTTATATTTGAAACTGATTACCCACTTCTGATTGGCATTACTTCTCACCGAGTATACTGTTTCCTCCCATTCATGGGGTATTTGGCATTAATACACACAGGAAAATTGATTTAAAATAAATTGTCCCAGAGACCATACCCAGTCATTTATGACTGAGCTTAAATAGGAGATGTATCACTGGATGTATTTCCTACCTGCCATTAATAGTGACTGTCAACACGATTGCTGAATGTCTTCGGACAGATTGCAACATTCTGGGAGATAAAATAAAAAAATTAATTTATTTTAAGGGGGGTATGTGAGATTGATTCTCATTTGACTAGAACGTCATGTGCTGCAACACTAAGAGCCGAAGTCTGACGGTGACAATTCACTGTCATGTATAGGGAGAGAAAAGCCTTGGAGCTTTACCTCCACTCCCCTATACGTCTCCAAGACGTGACATGAGCGTTGTTAGTCGTTTCCAAAAAAGGGAGAGACTTCTTGCAGTCATGAGGCTCAAGATTCAAGATGCAAAACTGTGTTGACTCATTCTGGCCAGAAACCTCCTCTGCAAGTCAATCACTTTCTCTTTACCTCTCTTTGATCCTCATCGCCTATTCAAATTCTCTTCTTTTCCCCTACTCTGGAGCGGAATTAAGCAAAGCTTCTCGCATCGCCAATGAACACATTAACAGTTGAAGCAGAAAAGAAAGTACCGCATCTCTCGCGGAGCCCCCTCTAATCTGACTCGTCTTATGCTAATCAGTTTCTATGAAATGCATAGGTTTTTTTTTATCGCTGTCTGACTGGGGATTAGTAAGTTTAATGTAGCCTCCCACACACCCACCTCTATAAAGAATGCTCGCTAACCAACGCATTTTCCCCTTCCCCTCTTCAAACGCCAACATATATACGGAAAGTCTTAAGCGCCCCCTCTGCAGTATGACGCGTGTTACCTTCCTATTATCACCCGAACTAATCCTCGTCTTTCAGCGTTTCCTAATAAGCACTTTAAAATTCTCGTATAAAGTCTTCATGATGTAATGAAAGTGTCTCCACGAGAACATCACTTACATCGTGTCTCCGGTTTCTTTACGCAGAACTGTCTGAACAGGTCCGTAAAGTTCCTCGGTGGAATTACGAGACTGATGAAAGTGTTTTATTCAGTATCGGAAACCAAAAAATAGGACTCAAACTGCCTAATTGGCAGGGTAGGAATGCTGTTGATGTCATTCGGAAAGGATGATGTCCGTATAAAATAAAGCAGGTTGGCTGTGCGTGCCTTATCGGTTATTTTGTGGGACTGCTTAAATAGTCTTTGTAGCTTCAAATGATAACGATGATAAGTGAGTGGGGAGTTATAAAGGATGTGGAAGGCAGTGGTAGTGGCTTGTTTTGAGGTAGCGTTTGTAAAGACTCAGGGGAACCACAGTAATCTTCAGCCAGTTTATCCGGTCTGCGGATCGAAATTTGAACCCGAGACCTGTGGAATAAGAGGCATCGGTACTACTCTAAGGTGCGAGGTCCGGTTACTTCTGCGGTCATCCGGAGCGCATTTGTGATACGTACAAAGAAAATTTGATTTCCGATTTGGAACATAAATGATTATGAAATTTTTTAAGCTAAAATTCAAATTCTTGTTATTGAACACGCCGGAAGAACAAATATTTTTAATTATTGCGTAATGTGACTTTATGTAAGACAATGAATTCACTGAGTCAAGACACGAGTTCAGGAACAGATAGGTGCCAGTTTAAAACAATTGTTCGGGTAGCCTCGGTACATATATCGCAACAGTGAAACAGTGACTTATATCACGTGATGGGTTTTTAACGGTTATGTTATCAAATACTCCTAAAGCTAAATTTATCATCATGCATAATCAAGCACTACGCCTCAGAGACGACTGTGAGAATAGAGGTAAGAACTCCACGCATTCTTTACGTTAGCACTAGGGAGGAATTTGGAGTCACTTTCGTGATAGATCTTCTTACCGTCGGGGCGTTTAATGGAGGCTGAGAATTATTTAGGGCAGATTTACACTTTGGCAAAAAGATAGAGAGAGAGAGAGAAAGAGAGAAGTTATCCTGACGGCAATTGAACCTTGTCCATCAATCTGGTAGCCAGCCACTACAGCGAGATATTAACTGCTCTAAATGCATGCAAATAGATATCAAAGACATTTTAGATTGTGCATGTCTAGTTTGATTTGTAGGTGTATGTTTATTTGTAAAAATATTTGGTTGTGTGGAAATATGAGAGTTTGGCATTACAAATAACTCGCATCCTATTGCCGTAAAAACTTTATTTTTTTTTCTGAACTCAGATGGTGTGTGCCTACACTTGATTCGTGCCACCACAAAAAATAAATTGTTCGCATATAAATATTGATAGTATGCCACTTACAGAATACTATCTGATCCAAAACTTTGTTTCATATTCACGCATGTTCGAGACAAGGGGGCTGTAAATTCCCAGCATGCTATCCATAATACAAACCATGATCACACTCACAATGGGGGAAAGGGGTGAAGATGCTACAATGGAGGTATTCATGCAGTCGTGTGGTCGTTTCGCGGACAGCATTGTGCTTTTGTCTTGCAATTCCCCCTGCTGACGTTTGGCTTTTGTTTTCCACCCCCGGCCCTTTCCAAACTAAGCCAATTGTTAGTGTGTTCACATCGTAAATTTCGTTACGATTCGACCCATCATCAGCATTGAAAGTCATCTATTTTCAATGTTCTCCTCAGAACTAATGATAACAATAACAAGCAATGCTAACGCCGCGGTGCGGCAAACTCGGATATTATTCTATTCTGTATCCAGACAAGTGGCCAATGTAGAGGAAAGTCGTGCCTGCTCGCTGGGCTGTTAATGGTTTCATTCGTGTCAATTCGACTCGTTTCATCAATCGAACGGTATACTCATATAACGATGTTAAACTCTAAGGGTAAGCAAGGGTGACCTGAATATTGAGGTGGGAGGGGTGCACGAATGATGGTTGTGGCTTGTTCTAGCTGGGCACGGCATCGAATTGTTGATCCCGGAGCACGATTGTGCAGTGCGTGGAGCTTGGTTAATGCGTTGTAATTCCTGTCACATTAGAAAAAACTGAGTCGCGTCAGACTTTCCACCATTGTGGTATCATTGCTTCCACTACAAAGACAAATATTACTGAATTTAAAATAAAAATGACCCTTTACAGCAAACATTTTTTAATCAGTTTATTGAATGAATGTGAAATTTACAGTAGATGATTTAGATTGCACCGTGGACTGTGGAAGAGACAGTGATTTTAATATTAAGCTAAATAGATTGATACCAATCTTGGAACTGTAAAAACTACATTACTACGTGTAGGCCTACGACGAAATACGAATTTTGAATAAAATTTGACAAAACATTGGCTACACCTGTGCTTTTGTCTGGATCCTAATGTTGGCCACGCCTATGCATTCTGGATCAGAATGTTGGCCACACCTATGCTTCTGTCTGGATCCGAATGTTGGCCACACCTATGCTTCTGTCTGGATCCGTATGTTGGCCACACCTCTGCTTCTGTCTGGATCCGAATACTGGCTACACCCATACCACTGAATCCGAATATTGGTCATGCCTGTGCCTCTGCCTGGATCCGAATGTTTGTCATGCCTGTACCTCTGCCTGGATCCGAATGTTAGTCATGCCTGTGCCTCTGCCTGGATCCGAATTTTGGCCATGCCTGTACCTCTGCCTGGATCCAAATGGTGGTCATGCCTGTGCCTCTGCCTGGGTCCGAATGGTGGTCATGCCTGTGCCTCTGCCTGGATCCAAATGGTGGTCATGCCTGTGCCTCTGCCTGGATCCAAATGGTGGTCATGCCTGTGCCTCTGCCCGGATGCCAGTGCAGAATGTTAAAGAAGGAATGAAAGATCAGCGTGGAGACGGTAGAAATAGCGTTTCCTCGGAGCTGTCACAGAATAGAGAGTGATGGACCGCAAACTTGATGAAAATATTGGAGAAATACTGGGAGGGCAGTTGAAAATGTCAAAATAAGGATCTGCTAAAAGAAATGACAAGAATATTTGGAAAGAATGAGTACCGGATACTGAAAGATGTCTCTCGTTACGTAAAACCGAAGAATGCAATTAGCCAGCGACTGCCGACAGCAAGATAGAAAGACGCTTTTAATCCAATGAAACGGAAAGGACTAAGACTTTAATCCGTGCTGCTAATGATACAGATTCTTATACCATCACATGTAACCTGTGATATCCTATCAGATGTATTCTTTGTTATGCCGATACATATATATGTATATATTTATGTACTATATGTTACTATCAGATGTACCCTATGAAATATCGCATTTACTGTACCCCAAGATCCGTGTGCGTTAACAGATATATATTCGTATTGTGAAATAATGGGTTTACTTTCCTTTGGTAATGGACTGCAAAAAATATTTTGTGTTTATGGGAGGCATATTTATATGTATCCTTTTGATACAGGTTGGAAATAATTTCAAAGAACAGTAATCGTGTGACTTATGAAAACTGAACGGTGTTAGACGTTGTTATTTTTGTGTAGTTTTTGTCTTCCGTCCATTCTCCCAGTTTCATATACGAAACCCGTGAGTTATGGTGATTAGATGAGGTTAGTCATATTCGACTAGAAGTCATACGCCTGATCAGTTCGTTATAGTGTAATATTTTATGCAGAGACTGTCGTAACTCCAAATACTGGTGGGCGGGTTCCGAATTTATCTGCGGACAGTTTAGCTTATACTTCAGGAAACCATAACATTGTATGACAGTCGTGCGTTGGCAATCACAAAGAGCAATTACTTACTACAGCAACAGAAGTACTTTTATACACGTGTATGTGTGTGTGTGTGTGTAAGAAAGTATTAAAAAACTGACATACTGTCTTCTGACCAGTCTGCACTCTACAATAACTCAGACCAAAATGAAATAAAGTGAAATGCCAACCTGATGCAACTAGGTAATTTTATTGATGTATTCTTAGCTCGACATGTTTCGGGTACTTACGCCAATCATCAGGAGCATTAGATGTTGAGTTGCAGCATATGGTTGTCTGCACTGTAAAGTGCAGACAACCGTAAGCACCCGAAACATGTCGAGCTAAGAATACATTAATAAAACCACCTAGTTGCACCAAGTTGGCATTTCACTTTATTTCATGAGGAAGATGCACGGCCAAACAACCCTCAGACCAAAATGTTTGTGTTTACGTGACAGAATGTGTGCTCTTGTCCTTTAATCACAGTCCACAGTACAGTACAGAATACGAGTCATCTCAAAGGCGTACAAACAAGACAGACAATGTACATATAATGTAACATTGAGGCACATTCGTGCAACCATTGTTGCAGTAGAAAAGCAACAACTACTATACATTCAGAGTGTCTGTTTGTATCCTTAGTTATCCAGCATGCAATGCGCATGCACCATACTGCCATCTGTGGCTTGTCCGGCTTAACAACATTTCCCCTCATTATCTAAAAAATGGCATGATTTCCGGAAAAAATATTATTGAACATAAATTGCGTGTTTTGATTTTCTCTATAACTTTTTTGTGAAACATTTCTCATTGTAAGAAGAATTCAGCGAGATACTGTCATAAGTGCACAAAGGTCTTGTAAAGTGCCTGTGATTATTGTCAGATTTTAATGAATCTTATGTTTATTGGACCGTGCATCATCTTGATAGTTGAATAAAGAGAGATAACTTGATGTTACTTGCTTTATTATTTCATTATTTAATGCTCAACATGTTTCGGATGATAATACATCCATCCTCAGGAGCTTGCGACTTATTTGATGAGTTATTTCATGGGTTGTTTTGTTCTGGTTCGATGTGTGTTGGTGTTGGGGTGGTGTGGTATCCGGATACCACACCACCCCAGCGAAACCACAACGTAACACCAACACGCATCGAACCAGAGCAATACAACCCATGAAATAACTCAACAAATAAGTCGCAAGCTCCTGAGGATGGATGTATTAACATCCG
>Ga0123354_10016561_pt1 | contig 11553 bp, 5 predicted proteins | sample TergutLab28metaG_2_FD_97872 | JGI IMG/M metagenome (GOLD analysis project Ga0123354, IMG submission 97872) | Labiotermes labralis P4 segment gut microbial communities from Petit-Saut dam, French Guiana - Lab288 P4 | ecosystem: Host-associated > Arthropoda: Insects > Digestive system > Gut ... | reverse complement strand
CCCCCTCGGCGGTTTATCACACCCGGGACGATCACTGGGTGTCGATGTCCGGGTCCATCAACTCGATGTTCCAGAACAACTGCCGCGCCATCGGGCGGCCCGACCTCATCGACGATCCCCGCTTTGGCGACAACGTGACGCGCGTGGCGCATGAGGACGAGCTCAACGAGGTGTTCGCAAACTGGTGCGCCGAGCGCGACCTCGACGAAGTGCTGGATGCCTTCCGGAAAGCCGAAGGCACGCTGGCGCCGATTTACACCATCGACCAGATCGTCAAGGATCCGCAGGTGCGGGCGCGGCAGTCGATCATCGGCGTGCCCGACCGCCACTTTGGAAGCATCGACATGCCCAACATCGTGCCGCGCTTCACGCAAGACCGCCCGGTGTTGAAGCACGCCGCGGGCGAGCTGGGACAAGACAACGAAACGGTGTTCGGCCAGTTCCTGGGACTGTCGGCGCGCGAGATCGAGGAGTTGAAGGCCGCGGGGATCATCTGATGCCAATTCGCGTTTCAAGGAACCGTTCGAGCTGAGTTTGTCGAAGCCTTGCGCTGGCCTTCGATCCTTCGATCCTTCGATCCTTCGATCCTTCGATCCTTCGACCCTTCGACCCTTCGACAAGCTCAGGATCAGGCTGAAAAGGTGTGCGGCAGATGCGGCAGACCGGCCACCCGGCGGGGTGGTGGGGCTGGTCTGCCGCAATGAAAGCAAGCGCGCACTAGGCGCGCATTCGCTTTCGGTTCGACGTGTTTGATGCGCTCGAACTCAACCATCCAGAGTGAATACCCCCTTCGATAACACGGGCACTCGAGGCCCCGCTTTTCTGCCCGCTTCGTCTCAACCTGGCAGGAAAAGCGTGCTTTGAGGGCCAGGATCGGGGCGTTTCCCCACGCTAATAAACGGATAACTACAATTCCACACCGGGACACAGGGGCGCTGCGGTAGCGTTCCGACCCCAGGAGTGACCCATGCGAACCTCGTTTCTATCGTGGAAGTACTCACGTCGCTATAGCTCGTTTTATCCGTATTTAACTGTCAAAACCACCGGCCAGCTTCCATGGCCACTGCGCCCCTGGGTTGTGCCGCTGCTGGCGCTGTTTTTCATTCTGACGGCAGCCCTGCCCGCGCGAGCAACGGAGCTGCTGTTTTTGACCCCCGCGGAAGCACCCCTATTCCAGCAGCGCGTTTCCAAAAACGCCTGGGAGGCTTTTTCAGCCGCCGCGGCCCCGCACGGCCTGACGATGGTCAATGGCCGGGGCGCGCTGTCGGCAACCACGCCGTTGCCGATGACGGCCGATACCAAGCTGATCGTGGTCGTCACAGCCGACGTGGCCGCCAACCCCGACCGCATCAACGACCTGATTGACGTGCTGAACACCCGCCCGGACATCGCCATCGTGGCCTTTCTGGACGGCTGCTGCGCGGTGGCGGCGAACCTGGGACCTTTCGTGGACGCGCTCAACGGCGTCAAACCCGCAAGCTGGCCGACGCTCGGGCTCGGCCCCTTCACCACCGCTTTCTACACGGCTTACCTCAACCCGAATTCGCTCTACCAGTCCACCTTTGCGGACAATGGACTGCTGACTTTCAACTCGGTGTACTTCACCCCGATTTCCAACGTACTGCCCGACTACGCGCTGTACACGCGCTACGGGCCCGTGCCCGTGCCGCCGCCGCCCACGGTGAACGAAGTGGTGGGCCTGTTCCTGCCGCAGACGGTTTCCAAGGGCGGCGCTGGCGCCTGCGTGTTCCTGACCGGCGACTCCAGTCAGTTCGAGTCCAACTACCCGGTCGTCACGTTCAGCGTGCCGATTCCGATTCCGGCCAGCCAGTTTCCGGTGCTGGCCAAAACCTTCATCGACGCGGCGCTGGACGCCAACGGCGCCTGCCGCCAGCCGCCGGCGGGCGCGCCCGATCTGCTGGTGGAGTTGTCCGAGATAGATGGCCCGGCGGTGGGCGAGCCCTTCCCCGTCACGGTCACGGTGCGCGACAGCGGCCTGCCGGGGGTGATTGGCTCGACGGACGGGCAGTTGGATGTCACCCTGTCGCCCGGCTTGGCGGTGTACGGCCCGGTGCCCACCGGTTGCACGGCCACGGCCACGGGCTTCAGCTGCCTGCTGGGCCCGCTGAATCCGGAAGATCACGCGACGTTCGACTTTCATGCGGTGGCCGCCGCCCAAGTGACGGACGCATCGATCACAGCGGTGGTCAGCAACGTGACGAATGAAATCGACACGTCCAACAACACGGCCACGCTGCACGGCCTCAGCACGCCGCACACTTCGCCGGACCTGGGGGTGTATCTGTCGGGAGCGACGTTGCTGCAGGTCGGCGTGCCTTCCACGGTCACGCTGTCGGTCAACAACGGGCACGAATCGGGCGTGGCGGCTTCGCCCACCGGGGTGGTGGAAGTGGTGCTGCCCTCAAACCTGCAACTGGTGAGCGTGCCCGCCGGCTGCACGGCCACGGCCAGCGGCTTCACCTGCCCCGTGCCGCCCCTGAATCCGGGTGAGGACATGACGGACATCACGTTCGAGGTCGTCGCGCCCGACCCGATTCTGGCCAGCACCTCGATCCAGGCGGAAGTCACCGTGGCAGGCGACGAAAACCTGGCCAACAACACCTACGCGCTGAACAACTTCACGGCCATCGGCTCGCCCGACCTGGTGGTGACGCTGACGGGCGATGACGTGCTGACCATCGGCGCCCCCTCGCCCATGACCGCCACCGTCACCAACAAGAACGCGCCGGGCGTGGCTTCTTCGGTCGATGGCGATGTGGAGGTGGTCTTGCCCGGCGGCCTGCAACTGGTGAGCCCGCCCGCCGGCTGCACGGCCACGGCCACCGGCTTCACCTGCCCCGTGCCGGTCCTGCCACGGGGAGACAGCGCCCCGCCCTGGGACTTCGAGGTGATTGCCAGCGGCCCCATGACCAGCACGCCGGTCACGGCCGCAGTCACATGGGCTGCCGGGGTGGCCCAGCACACGACGCTCATGAACGTCTCGGCCAGCCCGCCCGCCAGCGCCGTCCCGACAGCCAGCCCGGCCGCCCTGGCGCTGCTGGCCTTGCTGCTGGCCGGCGGCGCGGCACTCGGATGGCGACGCAGGGGATAAAACCGCCACCATCGTTCCCCGGGTTCCATGGCCGCGGGGGCAAAGAAAGAGCCGGGCTCTGGCATGCCCAACCCCTTTTTGCCCCCTGGATCGTTTCATCCGGTTCCAAGCACTTTTTACGGAGCCCTTGCCATGCATCCCTTCCCCGCTCGCCGGCCTCTTTTGGCCCGCCGCCCACTGTGGTGCTGCCTGCCCCTGGGGCTGATCGCGGCCGGGGCCGCCGCCCAGCCGGCCCCAACCGAAACCGTCAGCCAGGCGCAAGACCGCCAGGCCGTGGCCGTGACGATCTACAACCAGTCGCTGGCGCTGATCCGCGAGGAGCGCCAGATCAATCTCAACGCCGGGCGCAACCTGCTGGCGCTGCGCGAAGTCTCGGCCAAGATCAAGCCGCAAACGGCCAGCCTGAGCAGCCTCTCGGGCGCGCGCCTGACGCTGCGCGAGCAGAACTTCGACTTCGATCTGCTCACCCCGCAAAAACTGCTCGACAAATACGTCGGCAAGACCGTCACCGTGGTGCGCACCCGCGACAAAAGCGACACCGAAACGCGCGAGCAAGCCACCGTGCTGGCCAACAACAACGGCGTGGTACTGAAGTACGCCGACCGCATCGAAACCGGCCTGCCCAAGGACGCCCGCATCGTCTACCCTGACCTGCCGCAAACCTTGCGCGACCGGCCCACGCTGGTGATGGATCTGGACAGCGACAGAGCCGGCGCGCAGCGCGTCGATCTGTCGTACCTCACCAGCGGCCTGTCCTGGCAGGCCGACTACGTGGCGACGCTCTCCGGCGATGAAAAAACGCTCGACCTGGCCGGCTGGGTCACGCTGACCAACCAGAGCGGCGCCGCCTACGAAAACGCCAAGCTGCAACTGGTTGCCGGCGATGTGAACCGCGTGCCGGAGGAGCAGGCCGTGTTGATGTTCAAGCGGGACGCCGAGCCCGCTCCGGCTCCGCCGCCCATGGCGCAGGAAAACCTGTTCGAGTACCACCTGTACACACTGGGCCAACCCACCACGCTGCGCGATGAGCAGACCAAGCAGGTGGCGCTGCTGTCGGCCGCGCGCGTGCCGGCGCACAAGGAATACCGGCTGCAAGGCGCGTCCTATGGGTACCAGAACGAAGACAGCGCGCCCGAGCGCGGTGACAAGCGCAGCGTCGAAGTCTTCATGAGTTTTGACAACAAGGGCGGCGATTTGGGCGTGCCGCTGCCGCGCGGCACGGCGCGCGTGTACAAGAGCGACACCGCCGGCCACCCGCAGTTCATCGGCGAGGACCACATCGAGCACACGCCCAAAAATGAAACCGTGCGGCTCAAGCTGGGCCAGGCGTTCGATCTCACCGGCCACTGGAAGCGCACCGATTTCACGCGCATCTCCAAGCGGGAGTTCGAGCAGAGCATCGCCATCGAACTGGCCAACGCCAAGGACGAAGCGGCCACCGTGCGCGTGGTCGAACCGATTCCGGGCGACTGGCAAATGCTCCAGGAAAGCCTGCCGCACCTCAAATCCAGCGCCAGTTCCGCCCAGTGGGACGTGCCCGTGCCCGCCAACGGCAAGACCACGCTGACCTACCTGGTGCGCACCAAGTGGTGACCGGCTTATAAAAACCGGTCCAGCAGCTTGCGGCTGTGCCGGTCCATCGCCGCCAGGTCGCCGATCAGGTACTGCACGCCGTGGGCGTCGTTGACGATCAGCAGGCCCGGCCCCAGGCGGCGAATGTCTTCCTCGCCCTTGAGCACGAAGCTGGTCGGGCCGCGGTCGGTGTCCACGCTCCAGGCGCTGGGGGTGGCGAAGCTGCTGACGCTGTTCACGCGCAGCAGGCGCGGCATGAATTCGCGCTGCTCCAGCGCCTCGGCCAGCAGGGCGCGGAGCGGGTCATGAAGAGCCGACAGGCGCGGCACCCAGGCCAGTTCGTGGCCATCGCCATCGACCACGCTGATGCCCTCGTCGGGCGCGGAGATCGGAAACGAGCGCACCACCGCCACGCCAACGTGCTGGCGGCCCTGGGCGTCGGTCAGCACCAGGCGGCCAAAGGCGTCGCGGCACAGATCGAAGGCATCGGCGGCGGCGTTCATGAATGCGGTCCTTTCAGTCCGGCGCCGGGGGCGACTTCGTCGTCGCGGTCGATCGGCTGGGCGGCGGCGGGCGGCGGCACGGCGGCGAGATCGGATTCATCCACGACCAACATGCGCTCGCGCTCGGCCTTTTCCTGCCGCGCCTGCGCTTCGTACAGGCGCCAGTAGGCACCGCGCCGGGCGATCAGTTGCTCGTGCGTGCCCTCCTCCACCTTGACGCCCTTGTCCAGCACCACCAGCCGGTCGGCCTTGCGCAGCGTGGACAGGCGGTGCGCAATCGCAATCGTGGTGCGCCCGCGCACCAGGTTGTCCAGCGCTTTCTGGATTTCGCGCTCGGTTTCGGTATCGACGGAGGCGGTGGCTTCGTCCAGGATCAGGATGCGCGGGTCGATCAGCAGCGCCCGGGCGATGCTGATGCGCTGGCGCTCGCCGCCCGACAGCCCCTGGCCGCGCTCACCCACCAGCGAGTCGTAGCCCTGCGGCAGGCGCAGGATGAATTCGTGCGCGTGGGCGGCGCGCGCGGCGGCGACGATGTCCTCGCGCGTGGCCTCGGGCTTGCCGTAGGCGATGTTCTCGGCGATGGTGCCGAAGAACAGGAACGGCTCTTGCAACACCAGGCCGATGTGCCGCCGCCAGTCGGCCACGCGCATCTGGCGCAAATCCACGCCATCGACCAGGATGGCGCCCTCGGTGACATCGTAGAAGCGGCAGATCAGGTTGACCAAGGTGCTCTTTCCCGAGCCGCTGTGGCCCACCAGGCCGACCATTTGGCCCGGCTTGATGCACAGGTTCAGGCCGCGGATCACCGAGCGGTTGCCGTAGCGCAGCGCGGCGTTGCGCACCTCGATGCGGCCTTGCACGCCTTGCAGCGCCACCGGGTTTTTGGGTTCCGGCACGCTGGAAACGTGGTCCAGGATTTCGAAGATGCGCTTGGTGGCCGAGGCGGCTTTTTGCGTGACCGAGACGATGCGGCTCATTGAATCCAGCCGGGCGTAAAAGCGCCCGATGTAGGCCAGAAACGCCGTCAGCACGCCGACCGTGATGCGCCCGCGGCTGACCAGCCAGATGCCCGCCGCCCACACCACCAGCAGGCCGATTTCGGTCAGCAGCGTGACGGTGGGCGAGAACAGCGACCACAGCCGGTTGAGCTTGTCGTTGACCAGCAGGTTGTGGCGGTTGGCTTCCTTGAAGCGGCTCGCCTCCCGGTCTTCCTGCGCGAACGCCTTGACCACGCGGATGCCGGGAATGGTGTCGGCCAGCACGTTGGTCACCTCGGACCAGACGCGGTCGATCTTCTCGAAGCCGGTGCGCAGGCGATCGCGCACCACGTGGATCATCCAGCCGATCACCGGCAGCGGCACCAGGGTGACCAGCGCCAGCGTGGGGTCGATGGAAAACAGAATCGCCGCCGTCATGACGATCATCAGCACGTCGGTCGCGAAGTCCAGCAGGTGCAGCGACAAAAAGACGTTGATGCGGTCGGTTTCGGAGCCGATGCGCGCCATCAGGTCGCCCGTGCGCCGCCCGCCAAAATACTCCAGCGAGAGTTTTAGCAGATGTTCGTAGGTGGTTGTGCGCAAATCGGATCCGATGCGCTCCGATACCAGCGCCAAGATGTAGGTCTTGACCCAGCCGAGCAGCCAGGCCAGCAGCGCCGAGCCGAGCAGCCCGGCCAGCAGCCAGGCGACCAGCTGGACGTCGATCTGCTGGCCGCTCTGGAACGGGATCAGCACCTTGTCCATCAGCGGCATGGTCAGGTACGGCGGCACCAGCGTGGCCGCCGTGGCCGCCAAGGTCAGCACGAAGCTGACCAGCAGCCGCCAGCGGTACGGATGGGCAAAGCGCCACAAGCGCAGCAGCGTCCAGGTGGAAGGCGGCTTGTCCTCGCCGGGGGCGTCGGCCTCGTCCGGCCCGAACGTCGATTCCTCGGCCAGCACCAGGTCCACCGGGCTGCCCGCGGCCTGCGCCTGCTCGAACTGCTCCAGCAGCTTCAGCGCCACCGGGTTGCGCCCCAGGGTGTAACGCCAGAGCGCCAACTGGCCGGCGGCGTCGCGCAGCGCCAGCGTGCCGACGCCGGCGTGGTCGCCGTGAGTCAGCGCCAACCCGGGCCGCAAGGGCCAGCTTTGCCAGCCGGTTTCACCCGGAAATCTGGCGATAAGTCGTTGATTCGTAAGAAGCACCACCCCTTTGGCAAAGCGCAGGTGGCGGTCCAGGTCAACTTCCAGCGCCCCCAGCACGTTTTCTAGGGGTTGCAGTGGCGCCCCTTCCAAAGCCTCCGGCGGCATGGCCGCCGTGGCGGCGGCAGAAACGGAGGAAGTCACGAGCGACATGGATTTTTCAAAAGCAATGGGCCGGCATGTTCACTTGAACGTCCCTGAACGGCCCTCCGAATACAAACAGCAAGGAAAGTGCACTTTCGCATGAGGCGAATCGACCAGCCCCAGCCGGGCACGGCCAGCGGTGGCGGATTGTATCCACCCACCTCCCCGACCAGCGCCGAACCGGCCCCGGCCTCCGCCGCGCAACCTGGGCGCATCTTCCCCGACATCGTCATCCGCCGCCTGAGCCACCTGCGCGGCCCCAACATCTGGACCTACCGCGCCGTCATCGAGGCGGTGATCGACATCGGCCCGCTGGAAGAGCACCCCTCCAACACCCTGCCCGGCTTTTACGAGCGCCTAAGCGCCTGGCTGCCCGGGCTGATCGAGCACCGTTGCAGCGTGGGCCGCCGCGGCGGCTTTCTGATGCGGCTGCGCGACGGCACCTGGCCGGGCCACATCCTGGAGCACGTGGCGCTGGAGCTGCAAACCAAAGCCGGCATGAAAACCGGCTTCGGCAAGGCGCGCTCGACCGGCGAACACGGCGTCTACAAAGTGGTCATCCGCACCCGCGACAAGGCCATCGGCAAACTGGCGGTGGAATCAGCGCGCAATCTGGTGATGGCCGCCATCAACGACCGCCCCTACGACGTGGCCGCCGTCATCGCCAAGCTGACCGACATGGCCGACCGCCTCTGCCTGGGCCCCAGCACGGCCTGCATCGTGGACGCGGCCAGCGAACGCCACATTCCCGCCATTCGCCTGAACGAGGGCAACCTGGTGCAGCTCGGCTACGGCGCCGCCCAGCGCCGCATCTGGACGGCGGAGACCGACCGCACCAGCGCCATCGCCGAGAGCATCTCGCGCGACAAGGACCTGACCAAGCAACTGCTGTCGGCCGCCGGCGTGCTGGTGCCGGAGGGCCGCACGGTGGACAGTGCCGAAGCCGCCTGGGACGCCGCCGAGGCCATCGGCCTGCCGGTGGTGGTCAAGCCGTCGGACGGCAACCACGCGCGCGGCGTCTCGCTCAACCTGAACACGCGCGACGAGGTGGTCAACGCCTTCGCCGCCGCCGAAAAGGAAGGCTCGGAAGTCCTCGTTGAGCGCTTCATCCCCGGCCAGGAGCACCGGCTGCTGGTGGTGGACAGCAAAGTGGTGGCCGCCACGCGCGGCGAGATCACCCGCGTCAGCGGCGATGGCCGCTCCACCATCGCCCAGCTCATCGCCAGCCACGTCAACACCGACCCGCGCCGGGGCGAGGAAGAACAGTTCCCGCTCGACATCGTGCGCCTGGACGACCCGGTGCTGCTGCTGCTGCTGCAACGCCAGAACCTCGCGCCGGACAGCGTGCTGGCGCGCGGCCAGAGCGCCGAAGTCCAGCGCACCGGCAACATGGCCGTGGACGTGACCGAGCAGGTCCACCCCGACATCGCCGAGCAGATGGCGCTGGCCGCCCGCGTGGTGGGCCTGGACATCGCCGGCATCGACCTGGTGGTGGAAGACATCGGCCAGCCGCTGGAGCCACAGGGCGGCGCCATCGTCGAAGTCAACGCCGGCCCCAGCCTGCTGATGCACCTCAAGCCCGCCGTGGGCCGCGCGCAGCCGGTGGGCGAGGCCATCGCCCGACACCTGTTCCCGGGCGCCGAAACGGGCCGCGTGCCGATCGTCGGCCTGCTCGGCGACGGCCAAAGCTCGCTGGCCAGCCGGCTGATCGCCGCGCTGCTGCAACGCCAGGGCCGCCAGACCGCCCTGGCCTGCCGCGACGGCCTGTTCCTGGGCGCGCGCCAACTTTCCGCCGGCAGCGCGCTCGGCTACGAAGCGGGCGAGCGCATGCTCATCAACCGCACGGTGCAGGCCGCGGTGTTCGAAACCTCGCCGCGCCACATCCTGACCGACGGCCTGCCCTACGACCGCTGCCAGGTCGGCGTGGTGATGACCATGCCCGGCCCCGAAGGCCTGGCCGACCTGTACATCACCGAAGCCGACCAGATGCCCAATATCGTCCGCACCCAGGTCGACGTGGTGCTGGCGCAAGGCGCGGCGGTGCTCAACGCCGACGACGCCCGGGTGCTGGCGCTCGCCCACTACTGCGACGGCGACGTGGTGCTGTGCACTCTCGAGCCCGCCAGCCAAGCCGTGGCCGAGCACCGCGCCCGCAAGGGCCGCGCCGTGCTGGCGCGCGGCAGCGCCATCGTCCTGGCCCAAGGCGGCGACGAAACACCGCTGATCGATCTGCCCGCCATCGGCAGCCCCTCATCCCAAGACCCGCGCCCGCAGGTGCTGGCCGCCGTGGCCGCCGCCTGGGCGCTGGGCCTGCCGGTGGACCTGATCTGCGCCGGCTTGTTGCAATTCGAAGGTTTGTCGACGAAGCCCGCGCCTGTCCACTGATCGGCAGGCTCATTCGTTGCATATCCAGTTCCCCTGTTAGGACATCTCTCATGGAAGTCACCCGCATTCGCGCGCTGCGCGGCCCCAATCTGTGGAGCCGCCACACAGCCATCGAAGCCGTCGTCACCTGCGACGGCGCCGAGCGTGATCTGCGCGCCACCCCGGCGTTTGAACAGCGCCTGCGTGAACTGTTTCCCGCCCTCGGCGCCCTGCGCGCCAGCGCGCCCGGCGTCCCCGTCTCCCTGGCCCACGCGCTGGAGCAGACCGCGCTGGCGCTGCAAGCGCAGGCCGGCTGCCCGGTCGGCTTCAGCCGCACTACGCCGACCGAAGTCGAAGGCACCTTCCAGGTCGCCGTGCAATACACCGAAGAAGCCGTGGGCCGGCTGGCGTTCGACAAGGCCCAGCAACTGTGCCGCGCTGCCGCCGACGGCAGCGATTTCGATCTGCCCGCCGTGCTGGCCGAATTGCACGAACTGGACGAGGACGAGCGCCTCGGCCCCTCCACCGGCGCCATCGTCGAGGCCGCCATCCAGCGCGGCATCCCCATCAAGCGCCTGACCAGCGGCAGCCTGGTGCAGTTCGGCTGGGGCAGCCGGCAGCGCCGCATCCAGGCGGCGGAAGTCGACGGCACCAGCGCCATCGCCGAATCCATCGCCCAGGACAAGGACCTCACCAAGAAACTGCTGCATTCCGCCGGCGTGCCCGTGCCGCTGGGCCGCCCGGTCGGCGACCTGGAAGACGCCTGGGCCGCCGCGCAAGACATCGGCCTGCCGGTCGTCGTCAAGCCGCAGGACGGCAACCAGGGCAAGGGCGTGACGGTGGGCATCACCGAGCGCGGCCACTTCGAAATCGCCTACCAGGCAGCGGCCAAGTATGGCTGCGTGATGGTCGAAAAATACCTGCCCGGCGACGACTTCCGCCTGTTGGTGGTGGGCGACAAGCTGGTGGCGGCGGCGCGGCGCGACCCGCCGCTGGTCATCGGCGATGGCGCGCGCACCGTGCGCCAGTTGGTCGATGAAGTCAACCAGGATCCGCGCCGCGGCGAAGGCCACGGCACCGCGCTGACCAAGATGCGCATCGACGCCATCGCCGAAGCGCGCCTGGCCGCCCAGGGCCTGAGCGCCGACGCCGTGCCCGCCCAGGGCCAGCGCGTGGTGCTGCGCAACAACGCCAACCTGTCCACCGGCGGCACCGCCACCGACGTCACCGACAGCGTGCACCCCGACGTGGCCGCGCGCGCCATCGAGGCCGCGCAAACCGTGGGCATGGACATCTGTGGCGTCGACGTGGTGTGCGAAACCGTCACCCGGCCACTGGAAGAACAGCACGGCGGCATCGTCGAAGTCAACGCCGCTCCCGGCCTGCGCATGCACATCAGCCCCTCGTTCGGCCAGGGCCGCGACGTCGGGCAGGCCGTGATCGACCACATGTACCCCCATGGCGGCAATGGCCGCATCCCCGTGGTCGCCGTCACCGGCACCAACGGCAAGACCACCACCGTGCGCCTGACCGCCCACCTGCTCAAGGCCAGCGGCCTGCGCGTGGGCATGACCAACACCGACGGCGTGTACGTCAATGGCCGCCAGATCGACTCCGGCGACTGCTCCGGACCGCGCAGCGCGCGCAACGTGCTGGCGCACCCCGACGTCGATGCCGCCGT
>Ga0123354_10016559_pt1 | contig 11554 bp, 10 predicted proteins | sample TergutLab28metaG_2_FD_97872 | JGI IMG/M metagenome (GOLD analysis project Ga0123354, IMG submission 97872) | Labiotermes labralis P4 segment gut microbial communities from Petit-Saut dam, French Guiana - Lab288 P4 | ecosystem: Host-associated > Arthropoda: Insects > Digestive system > Gut ... | reverse complement strand
TTTCTTTCTCATTCTTATGCTGTATATCAAAACTCTCTTCTATACCTAAATACTTATATGCTTTTCTCGAGTCCAGTTCTTTAATGTCATTGTCAAATGTGCTTCCTACATGCATTTTGCTTTAAACACTACCTCTTTTTAAACATATTCTTGCACATTTTTTTAAACCAAAATTCATATTCATATATTTACTAATTGTTTGCACAATTTTCATTTCGTTCTTCAACTCATTTTCATTTCTACCTAGCAGTTTCAGGTCATCCATATACTAGAGGTGACTTATTTTCCTCTCAGTTCCATGTACTTGATACCCACAATCAGCTTTGTTTATTATTATTATTATGTAATTGTTCATGCTTGCAGGCCACTCTAGCCAGCAGACTAGGTATCAGACCTATGAGCGAAAAGTGAACCAGACAGCCTGCAGCAGTGTCTACAGTGTTACGCCATAGTTGCGTACTGCTCTTCTTATTTTGTTGCAATGAGTAAAGCTCTTAATCCCTGTGAAATCCTCATGGATATGTGAACCTGAGATTGCTCTATCGAACCGGTACAACAGTAATAAAATGCCATAACAACAACCTGTCCTCCTTACCCCGTGCTGCCACAGAAACACAGACCACATGTCAACGACAAGTGACCAAATTCGATATGGTACATGGATACTTTTTTAATTTTGAATGGTACTTTCGAATGGAAACTGCTCGCGTTGGTTCCACCACGTGTCTGTCTGACTGCATGTAACAAATCGAGAACCCCTGAGTAGACAAAGTACAGTCAGAATGTCATAATAATTATGATGCACGGTCGTTCCTTTTCGTTTAATTTGATATAAAACTGACGACAAAGGAAAATGGTACTGGGTACGTTTTCTTCAATTTTGTGTGCTGTTGTTGTGTACAACTCTTGTGTTCCGCGTTGTTTTCTAACAGATTAACGTTTAGCGAACTGTGCTCCAAAACCATCCAGAGACTCTTCTAGGTCTTAAAGAAAAATGCCCACTATTTGTGTCCATTTTTACCGAACTGTGTACAGTTTAGTAGAATAGTAGTCAAACTACAGTTTAAAGAAACATTTAATGAAAATACTTTAAACGGCGCTGGAGCTGTAACATACAGATAGGAGGACATGCAGTAAAAAAACTGTAATTTATTTTGCACCAAGATACTCCAGTGTAAACAAAGGGCGAGGGTTAGGATGGGTATTTATCTCACACCATGACACATTAGTGCAACCAAAGGGCAATGGCATACGATCAGTCTTTATCCCACACTATGATACAGTAATGCAACTTAAGGACGAGAGTATCCTATGTGGTCAGTATTTCTATTAAACCATAACGCATAGTAGCGTAACAAAGGACAAAAATACAGCATCCGTATTTATCTTATACCGTGATATAGCAGCGCAACCAAAGGACGACATTTTTCAGAAGACGTTTTCCTACAAGTTTAGACGGTTAAACTAACACCAACGAATGCATAGTTATAGGTATTGTATATATTTTGTTATACACTGAGGGTTTTATTTATCGTATTATGGATTTTGGGTGAGAAGTATTATCACAATTACGATTGCTCTGGGTTAATCTGTGCTAGGGTTTGATAACATAGTGAATGTATTTTGTAAAAAATAAGCCTAGATTGCAATGTGTGTGTGTATGTGTATATATATATATATATATATATATACTGGTATAATATGAACAAATGGAATTTAAAATTAAAGCTAAGATAAAGTAGTTTCATAAAAGTGTATCCAAACATGTACAGTATGGTCTATTCTCGCCACTGTCGTGTTGTTTTATGCCTTGTTATATGGTCCTTGTACACAGTTCAGCTAACCTGTAATCCCATCATAGCCACCTCACCCCCTGCGAGTGGTATGGTCTATTAGGGCAAGCGCGCACGGGCGGTTTTGGTCACCTTGAATATAACATACTAACATAAATGAGTCTGAGCGCACGAGAGATCAGTTTACGGCGGCGGTTTTAAAAACACAACCTGCTCCATTTTGTTGACAGAGCGGTGGCCGCCTTGGCAAATGAAACAAGTGGCTGTGCGCGAACGGGCGGCCAAACAACCGCTCAGAGTTGGCAATGGTATGCAGTCAAACACAACTATATCACTTGAGGTGTAGTTAATGGCTATACTGGACAACTACATTTTTCAGCCTATACTGGCCATCTTCAGGTTGTCTTAAGAGAACTTAATTTAAGGTCCTACTGTATACATTGAGCGCGCACGTGGTGCAGAGATCTCTACATACGGGCCTTATTGTTTAAAGTAATTCTATATGTGGAGGTGTGCTCTGAATAGAGGCACGGTGCTGCTAGTAGCTGGTGTCAAGTTTTAAAGGTTATAGAGTTGTATGGAGGCCTGTTCTCCGTCCTTCCTCTTAATTGGGTTGCGTTACTGGGAGGCCCGAATGGCCTTCGATGCGTGGTCCCTTGCCTATGGGAATAGAGATGTGTGTCAGTAGAGTGGTGAATCCAGTCTAGTTACACATTGGAAAATTTGCTGTATTGGGGAATATGAATAGCTTAGTACTTACGCTCCGGGTGTTAGTGTGTTCCCATTTTGTTCCGGTTTTACCCCTGGGTGGGTGTATTTCCATGTGGGTGGTGGCACACACTGTTGTTGTTGCCGTGTACTGTTTCTCACTGTGTGTAGCTAATTCCTTCACTGTGTTGCAGGTGTTCACTGTAAGGCGCTTGTTACACTATTAATTTAATCTTTTGTTCGCACTGTCACTTCTGTTCAATAAGCGTACTGTGGTATTTACACTATATGCGTGCTGGCTTTATTCTTTTCTGTGGTGTCTTCACAGATGTATATTGCTACTGTTTTGTGTCAGTTCTGCCTTGTTGGAAAGGTTTCGGTGGTCCTGAGTTGGTGTGGGTCATTGTTTGTCTCTCGGCTGATAGGGTTTTGGATGGGGCTGGGTGGTTGGGCTTTTTTATGGCTAGTGGAGTTTTAGTAAGGCATCGAAGATTTTGTTGGGGGTTATGTTAAATTCACCATTTAGGTGGTTGTTATTGGAGAATTCTTTGTAAATAAAGTATCTTTCTATGGTGTTGAGGTGGGCTCCCTTACCTTGGTATTGCGAGATCTGTATTGTTTCATGAATGGGGCCAGACGGGTGTGAATGTTCTAGAGCATGTTTAGCGTAGTTTGAGGTGTTTCTGTTGGACCTAAATGCATTTTTGTGTTCTTTAAACCTTTGTGTGAAGCTTCGTCCCGTCTGCCCTACATACGCCTTGTTGCAATCCGGGCATGTTAGTTTGTATGCACCGGATCTGCGGTATTTGTCCAGGGTTTGGGGTTTTGGCATGAGTAGTTTCTGGAGAATGTTGTTTGTGCGCAGTGTAATTCTTCTGTCTGCCTTCTTGAAAAGGTTTGTAATAAAAGTGGTCTGTCTGCCGATGTATGTGAAGGGGGCCCATTTTTGTGTAGTCTTGCCTGGTTTTTGACTGGGAGTCATGGTGGGCTGCCTTGGGGTGGGGGCTGTGTGTGTGTGTGGATCGGGAAACGATCGTTCAGCATGATGTCGTGGATGGTGTCCAGTTCTTTGTATTCCTAGAACCGCTCAGGGGTATTTTCAGTTCTGTGTTCTACACCGTCTATCGGGTCTAGCCTACCGCCTTCATCATGGTCTCACAATGACTGAAAAGAGTGAAAAGGATTATTGTGAGGCGGAGAAACTGATTATTGAAGTGGGGAAAACACCAGCACATAAGTTGTCATATAATTTATGAAACTGGCCTGTAAGCAGGCTTCGCCTGATTAACCTTTTGGCGCCGGAATTATTTTTTTAATTTTAGCACACACTGTATATAAAATTTGAATAATACAGGGACCAAATACGTTAGAATTATGAAACAAACTGCATTTTGAAGAGAAAAAGACGGAGAGTGTATATTACGTTTAAAATATTCAGTACCTATATTTTTTTAATAAATATATAAAATGGTACTTTAGAGGTTAGCGGTGCCGTACGACCACTATAGTTGACATTAGGCGTCAAAAGGTTAAACGTTGAACCACATATTCCTTCTTCGCTTTTGTCGAAAATGAAACAGAAACGCACAAATTACAGCCTTCTACTCAAAAACAATTGCCATCTGCATATAATGTTTGTCAAGGACTAACATTCGCTAGCAACTCCCCCCACCCCCCACTCGTGCAATCAATAAAGATTCGCTATTATTTAGCCGCCGCGGCCGAATTACCGCGCGCTCGGAAAAGTGCCCTTGCGTGTCGGCACTCGCCAACAGAGTCGAGTCGAGTTAGAGTCACGAAGGCGCGGCAAAGACTACCTGGCTAACTTAATAATGGCTGCGTGCAGGAATACGTACACACCAGCAGAGTTGACTCGAGCCATGAAACTTGCCGAAACAAAATTTGATTCCATGTGTTTCACATTTGTTAGTCGCGTTCCAGTGACTGGCCGTGACGGTTTTCATTGTGTTGACGAATGCGTTTAGAAAAACTAATTCTTCTACTCAATAAGGACCACCAGGTCAATGAAAAATGAAACAGATTACATAGCCAGCGTGTGGACAAAAATTATACAGTAGATGGACACAAGTACGTTGAGCACTTTGGTGCTTTCTTGCTTATTTTGCCGTATATTTTGGTTGCAGAACTTTCCCAATGGCTTTGCCAGACTCCAGTACAGTGTATTTTATTGGAAAAGAATAGCCAAAGACGCAAATGATTCCCCAGTGACAAGATATACGAAACAACTTTTTTCAGACTCCCAGAAAGGCAAGGAAACGTGACACAATTTAAGAAGCAGTTACATGAGAGAAGGAAGACAATCGAAAACAAAATCAGGAAGTGGGGCTACGGCCAATGTTATTTCAATCTTTTAATACTATTTGCAGCATAGAACTACGACTGAAAATAATCGTGAGGAATCAGTATCAACTGAAGTTTATTTCCGCCCAACCAGAGCAAGTAGAAATGGACAATACTGAAGGGGACGCGACGCGGGAAACACGGATAGGAGTCATGACCAGTCAAGAAGGGGGGGGGGTGAAAGAACAAGGATCAGCCATTGAGACGTAACAGAAAGAAAAGATCTAGATTTAGTGCTGATGATATAGACAAATAATATTTAGACTCTTTAAAACAGACCGGTAAATGAATGGACAAGGCAAGTGACTCTGACTGAAAGTTTGTGCACAGCTTCCTTCCTGCCATGAAACATGACATTAAAACGAAAAGATTTAAATGGATAGGACATCTCATGGGATTGGATCGTGCAAGGGTAGTTAAAATATTGAGAGTAAACTGGAGGGAAGAAGAATGGCAAGACCTAGATTGAGATGATTGAAAGATGTTGAAAAGGACCTACAGAGATGCAGGTTAGAAGATGGAGACAGCAAGCAGTGGACAGAGAAGAATGGGCGTCTGCAATTACGAAGGCCAAGGTTCTCAGAGAGCTAAAGAGCCAAATAGTTGGTAAGTAATCTTACCACTGCCTTCCACTAGATCAACATCAGCATACATTTTGAAATTTACACAACAACCATACTGGAATCACACAATATAAAAAAATTGATTCCAGATGTAGCACATTTGGAAGGGCTGAATTGTACATAAGATAAACGTCCCCTAAACTTCATAAGATTTTCATCAAAGACTGCAACCTCATATGACACAGAAATTGCCTTGAATCAATCTCTCAGGAACTGAATTACAATTCCCACTTTTCTACCCTTATCATTTGCATCTGCAGTTGTTTTCTCTGAAGTACAGAAACTGCAAAGTGAGTACAAATCAAATAAATGCTATTGTTTTACCAAATATAGGACTTTGTACAATACTTCTCTTTGACCATTTCATTTTTAGACACAATTGCAAAATTTTGAAGAGCGACTATTAGCTTCATCATGTCCGTCTACAAACATACATGCACACACACACACACATATACATACATTCCATGGAAGCATAAGTGTATCATAAGACAGTAGGATGTGGAACAAGTCATAAATACACAAAATAAGCAAACTTACAGTGTAAAATATTACAAACATTTTACAAAAACAGTATTATAAATCATCTTTACACATAAAAAATTAAAGTATACAGTGAAAGGAGTATGTATTTAGGTATTTTCTTAAGGCTGCTTTAAATTTTGCCTTATCATTCTTGAGGATGGTCACACTAGGTGGTAAACTGCTGAGAATTTTTATGCCAGCATAGAATGTACTTTTTCGAAAACAAAATAGGTTGGCATCTGGTCTATGAAGATGATGTTCTTTATTTGGATTAATATTGTGTATAGATTAATTTGTTTGAAAAATTTCCTGATTACTGATAATGAAGCTCATTAATGAAACTATACACTGACATGGAACAAGTAGAATCTCTACCTGTTCTTGGTTGTGCAACAGCCAGAATTCTGACAATTTTCTTTTCTAAAGTGGAAATCTTCCCACTGTTAGAAAAGTTACAACAACAAAATTATTTCATACTTTGGAATAGAATGAAAGCATGCATAATAAATTGATTTGAGTGTGTTAATGTTACCAATACGGACCATCAACCTGGCATAACATGCTCCACTTAACTTAGCAATCATTTGCTCAATATGGTTCTTCCAGTTTATGTGCTCATCAATTTGTAAACCAAGAAATGTTGTATTCAATGTTTCTTCTATATACTTTTCTTTATAACCAGTATGTAATGTAGAATGTGATTCATTGTTATGAATTTTAAAAAATTCATTTTATCTAGATTTACAACTAAATTATTAGCAGCAAACCACTTTATCATAAGAGAGAGAACTAAACTTGACACAACTGAAATCTTTGAAATTTCTACTTGAAATTATAACATTAGTATCATCAGCTAATAACACTGGTTCTGATACAGAATATATTCTTGTGGGAGGATCATATATATATGCTACAAACAATAGAGGCCCTAGAACTGATCGTTGTGGAACTCCATGTTTCAATGTACCCCAGTTAGAGAAAAAAAATTGTAGTTGAATTAGGTGATGTTACTTCATCTTTCTGTCTTCTATTAGTTACATAAGACCTGAACCAATATTCAGACACTCCTTGAATTCCATAGAAATGTAATTTAGCTAATAAAATTTCATGATTCACGCAATGAAAAACCTTTGCCAAATCACAAAAAATTCCTCCAACATACATTTTTTTTTGGGTTAATAGATTTGAATAAACTATCTGATAGTCTAGCAGCGGAATCTTCCGTTGACATTCCTTTCCTAAACCCATACCGTTCAGTGACCAGTATGTTGTTTGTATGCAGGAGTTGGCTGAATCTACTGTGCACAGCTTGCACAGCTTTCTCGAGCACCTTAGAAAAAACCGTTAATAATGGGACAGGCCCATAATTTGTCATACCAGTTTTGTCTCCTTTCTTGTAAAGTGGTTTTACTACTGAAATTTTAAGGTGGTCAGGAAAAATACCTGTATAGAGCGAGTGATTATAAATGTAGCTTAACGGGTGACTATTGAGAGATGCCCAAGTTTTTAATATTTTACTTGTTATTTCACAGTAAACTGATGATTTGTTTGGTGTTAGGGAATGTATTATACTTTTTATCTCGGTGATTAGAATTATTTTTATACTGGGTAAATTTCCAAGAAAGGAATCTGTTAGAATTGGGATAACATCTCCTTTCTCTATGTGTTTGAATGTTTAATTTTTCAGTCATTGTTATAAAGAAATTACTGAAGGCATTGGCCATGTCTGTTGGATCTTTAATTTTTCATCATTCACGACTAAGGTGGGAACCTGTTCCAATAAATGTATTTTTCTTGTCTCTTTCTTTATAATGATCCATGTTGTCTTTATTTTATTAGATTTTGCTGTAAGTCTATTGTAGTGTTGCTTCTTAGTTTCTTTTATAAGTTTTCTTAGGATTTTACAATATCTAATATAATTCACTTTTGCTTTTGGATAATTGCTATTCTTAGTAAAGGCATACAGACTTCTATTGTGTTTGCACGATATTTTTATTTCTTGTGTACACCAGTTGTTCTTGTCTTTTATACTCTCATACTGAACTGGAAAACCAGCTTGGAAAATGCTTAAGAAAGTGCATAGAAATGAGTTACAATATGGTTAGGAACTTTAGCTACATAAAGATTCCCCCCCCCTTTTTTTTCTTCCCCCCCAGTGAGAGTTCATGATTGTTTCACTGTCTATTAATCTGGTTATCTGCTTCAAACTTTAACGCTGTGAACTATCTTCTGTTTAGTACGTACCTTTAAATGTTCCTATGCATGCCTCTATTTTATTATACTGTATTACACTAAATAATTTGTATTGTGTTGAAACTTCAAACATTGTACTGGACCACATGATTGTTCTACACCTTAGTGGGTTTCACCTCTTGGTTCCCAAAAATATGACTATTTCCATATCCATATGGATTCTGTAATCCTGTACGGATCAACGGAAAGTAAATAAATGATATATGATATGTGTGTATATATATATATATATAAAGGACATTTGTTTATTGTTGCATATATAGTTTTAATCATGAGAATTTTGGCATCTGTCTGGATGGAACAATTCTGCTCCCAGTGGATGGATTTTCATGAAATTTGATAGTTGGTAATTTATTTTTTGAAGATCATTCACGAAAATTCAAGTTTCATTAAAATCTGACAAGAACAACAGGTACTTTATGTGAAGATCCTTGTGCATTTTGATAGTATCTCGTTGAATTCTTCTGAGAATGAGAAAGTTAAAGACAAAACTTGTACAGAAAATCAAAACACACATTTTATGTCCAGTAAGTTTTTCTGAAAATTGTAATGTGGAAAAATGCTGTAGTATAGTTTGACAGGCCACACAGGACAATACAATACTGTGCATGCTGACTAAATAAAGCTACAGACACTACTCATAATATTTAATATTCATTGCTTTTCCACAGCAACAGTGTTTACTCAAGCATGCATCAGTGTTACATTATACATACACTGCCTCTCTTGTAGTTTTCTTCACCAGTCATTATAATGCAAAGTGCAAAGTAGACCTTTCTTTCATCCTCTATTATATCACACCAGTTTTCATCATACTTGTCAGCTGAAGTTTCAAAGCTCTGCTAGGCATATTTGTACCTATTGTCACCATTCTCCAAACTTTATCAGTCAAAAGCATGAAAACATGTGTTACAGGGTGATTATCACCTAAACTGTGACAAACTATTGAGCTAATAGAAGCTGCTGGATTTCGATGCACATGGCTGGTTGTCACTGCAATCAGTGGTATAACTCTGTGTGTGTGGGGGGACAAAATGATCATTTTAAACAAAAAGGGATTTTCTGCACTTACTTGACATGTTTGAAATTATTTTTTTGTATGATCTGGCACCTTCTGTTGTCTGATTCCCATATTTACAAAGCTTTTCCTGAAGAGGACCATATTGCATAATTGTACATGTAAATCCAAATATAAGGAAATTCAATAAATAATTGTCTTATAAGTTTGTAATTTCTGTCAGGGGCAGCCATTGTGACTGCCCTCCCTCGGCATCAGAAAACCTAGCTACACCATTGACTGCCATCCCACTCCCAATTCCTTTCATTTTCATATATATATATATATATATATATATATATTTAGCTGTGAAGGACTTCACATTTATACTTTTAACTCTATGACTTCCAGTTTCTGATAAAACTTCACTCTTTTGCATTTCCTGGAATTTGTCCTCCTAGATTTCTGAACCAAAGAGACTCCCCAGCACTCTTTTCACAAAAATAATGACTATTTCTCCCAAACTCATGTCTTAATGCCCATGTGTAGTGCATTCAAGGTCATTTTAATTGATTAATCGATGTCGATATTTGCCTTACACAGGTAAATCTGACCACGTTTATGAAACAGCAACTGCCACTTATGCCCCAAAACAAGAACTATTAACACATTTTCACCGGGTGGGGGGGGATGGGGGGAGAGATAACACACCTTATTCACATTGTCTAGTTATTTTTAATGGTCTGACCAATGTCTCTGAGATGATGTTACATGCATGGGCTTAAGTTTGGAATTTGAATTGGACACTTCTAAGACACAAATATATTTTGCCGTATAATTGTTGTCTGATGCGTGCATCAGCAGATCTTCTGTAAACATGATGTCTTGTTGACTACGTGCACACAACACCCTCATGGTGGTGCTAGCATAACAAAATTATTTTTACTGTAAAATAGATGCAGCGGGCTTCTCTGCACTGGGTAACTCTCTACAATAACACAGAAGACCACTATTTCAACATCCACACCACAAAAATGACAAATCTTACAAGCCCCAAAAAGTACCCTGGTGCTAGAAGACAAATCATGCATGCAGAGTTACTTATTCACTTGCCATTCTTTGACTTCCATCCTGTCTCGTACAGCACTGCAATTCAAAATCCATCCTTCACTGGCCAAAGATTCAATCTCATTCACTTTATTTTTACCAACTTATGCATTTGTATATCAGTTAATATTAATGCTGATACATTAAAATATTAAAAGATAAACTATAAAATTATTTAAAACTTAAGAATGGAACACAATAATATCCATAGCTACCAGCAATGGTTATCCCAAACGCATTATACATAATTTAAGACAAAATATAGAAAACAGGAAACAGAAAAAAGACACACAAGAGCACCAAACTGAACACAAGAAAAGGACAACATTCACATACTACAGCCCATTAATCAGACGAATAACCAACCTGTTTAAAGATACCAGCATAAACATAGCATTCAAAACAACCAATACCATTCAACAACAACTATCCAGAGAAACTAATAATAGTATAAACCCCAGTGGATATACAAATTGCAATGTAATACATGTAACATGGCATATATTGGTCAGTCCGGTAGATCCATAGCTACAAGATATAAAAGAACACATAAGATACATAAGAAACAATAGTCCACAGTCAGCATATGCTATGCATATATTACAAAATAGACATGAATATGGGCCTGCAAAAGAAACCCTACAGTTACAAAAAGCATGCACCAAGGGGGCAAGGATGAGTTGCTGGGAAAACATATACATACAGACTTATCACAACCATGGATTACTAATCAAAGAACAGCAGGTCGACATCAACCCCCTCTACAACATAATAAACAAAACAAGAATCATACCACGACTTACATGCGCAGATACAGAAAACCAACACAAGGAATACACGTAATATGATATCCAGCTCCATCACATATGAAATAAGGTAAGATGACACATTAAATGATCCGATAAGCCTAATTATTTGTATATAATGAATGTAATATATGATGAACCTTGGGTAATTTACAAAACCTTATGACGATAACCTACTGGTTATGATTTTGTTTACAGACATGCTTCCAGCATACCTCAACAGTAATATCAGATAACAAGTAACTTTAGTAGGCACACGACTCCCTGAAGATGGTTTTTAAAAAATAACCGAAACATGTCGGAGTTTTAAATAATTTTATAGTTTATCTTTTAATATTTTAATGTATCAGCATTAATATTAACTGATATACAAGTGCATAA
>Ga0123354_10016557_pt1 | contig 11554 bp, 9 predicted proteins | sample TergutLab28metaG_2_FD_97872 | JGI IMG/M metagenome (GOLD analysis project Ga0123354, IMG submission 97872) | Labiotermes labralis P4 segment gut microbial communities from Petit-Saut dam, French Guiana - Lab288 P4 | ecosystem: Host-associated > Arthropoda: Insects > Digestive system > Gut ... | reverse complement strand
TACAAATATTGCTAGCATCCTATGTTATGTGTAGTGTAAATGACTGCTTGTTAAATGAAGTGTAGAGATTGTAAACTAAACTTGATGTGTCCAATGTCATATTGATGACTAGATGGACTGAATATAAGAATAGGGAATAATTACTTTTTTTTTCTCCCACTGTTGGCAATAACGTACAATTCAGTTCTTCAGCCAGAACTGGCCAATCTTGACACTTGATGTTCTTAGAAGGAAAAATGTTTTGTGAAGGATAGTTCTTTTTGCATAATCCTAATTATTTTTCCATTAAAATTCAAGAAAATACAACAAATTACATTATAAAGTTTTTACAATTCAAGTCTTGTCTACATGGCATAACATCCCAGAACACTTAAATACTCAGTAACATTGCTGTGAGAATGTCAAACTTCGTATTTTCTGCCAACATCCTTTGCCATTTGAAGGCAACCTGGGACTAAAAACCCTGGGGGTGTAGAGTACACCTTGCCAATGATGTGAGGTATGCATCGATCATACCATCTTGTGTACTGAGACCAGGGTGAAAGAACCACCAGCACAGTGTTCTTGGACAACCCAACCAGTCAGCAGTGACAGATCACAGTTTTAGCACATTCAACTCTAAGACACCAAAGTCCTCTCCATAAAATCCTGTTACATGGACCATATCATCAAGGAGTTAATTAAGACTGACCTTCATACCAACAGTATAAACAGTGAAGAAGGCCTGCTCTTCGGCAGGTCATGGAAACCTCTCATTCACTCGGCGAGAGAGAGGAGGAGGAGACTTCTCCAGGATAGTCAATATTTTCCAGGCCCTTTTGGCCATAATATATATGTGTTACACAGATACAGATGAAAAACTATGTTTTATATGAGTGAAGGATTATGAAATAATATTTCATGGTTTGTAAGCAGTTGGATAATCTAAATTTTGACATGCTGTTCTGGCCATTCCGAGGTAGTGTTGTAGTAATAAAGTTAAATTAACTCCTTTATAGTGTAGTGTGCTGCAACATAAAATTATGGCAACTACAGTACAGTCCTGCATGAGAAAATATAAGCAGGAAATCGGACATTGTAAAGGCAGTGCCACTGGAACTAAAACCACATAACTTCAAGAATTTTTTGAATATCTGATATATTACAAAAAGTTATTTTATGTTACAAGGATGCTAGTGACAGTCAAGTAAGATATATTAGTCTTTCACCAGCTATGAGTGGGCTAGAAGTTAGGTTACCTACCTTCACCAGTCTGCATTGAAGGTAAGATGAAATACACATGAATAAGAAAGAACATGTCTTACTTTTAGTACTGGTCTTGGTTTCAGTGGCTGTAGATTCTCTGATTTCTCCCACACCATTTCCTGAAATAAAAAACAGGGCACCTTACATGCTGGTATGAATTCTCACATCGGGTTAATAAACAAAATTGTGAACGTTCATCATACATATTTTCCATAACACATAAAAATATTTTTGTACTGGACATAAAATTGATAAATTCTAAGACAGGACACACACTTTTTAATCCAGACCTGCAACATAATTTAGTGAGTAAGGTGTTTGGGCATCCTGTCAAATATATTCAACACAGATTCTTTCTTTCTGGCTGCCTGTGTGTATACTCTATACATGATTATTTTGATTTTAAGTACAAAAGAGCGAATTTTACTCTGTGCAGTGTGTGATGATAGTGCATGGGGATGATATGGATATTCTGTGCATAAAAATATAGCACCATTTATTAAAGACAGCTTTTTCTGCATGATATTGTGTACATTAAATTGCATACTACATTTCACTCTGACACATTTCATAATCCACTGATGCCATCTTCAGGGCGTTCAGTCTTACTGTAGTTTCTTCTCAACACATTCAAATGGTGATTTCTCATAAGCTACGCCAGAACAACTAAAAGCACTTATTATCCTTCTGTTGTATGATCGTAATTAAAACTCACCGATGCACTTTTCTGAAACACCACAAAATTCTGAAAAAAAGTGTACTTGTATCTTCTACCAGATGATGGTTGGATGAACAAGTGAAACATGATGTAGAGAAATAATAATAATAAAGAATGTATAGTGTTCAGGTGTTTTGTTGGTGGGGATTGAATTGCTATCAATTAACTAGGGTAACAGCATGATGTTGCCCAAATTCAAGGTCTGTTAGACAATGTCTAGAGGTAAAATAAGTAAAATATTTCCTATGTCATTTCTGATTGCAATTACCTCAGCCTTATAGACAGAACTGGTATTGGTATATCCAAGAGAGCTCTTCATGCTGGTGTCAGATTTTTCCGTCTTGAGAAATGAATAAAATGATGAGTAACTAGAATCGTCACCGGAGACCTCTATATCACGGGTTGCACTAAATGCATCTGTTCCACTCTCAGTATCTCTTTTATCAGCTTCAAACTTTATTACCTTGTCATCATCTTGGCTTACATTTGGGAATGTCCATCCCGCAACTGGGGAAGATAGTGACTTTTCCTTCTTAGATGATTCACTCATACCCTGTAATCATTAGAAGGGCAAATCTTAAAATTTAAAATTATAGAAAATTCCAATATGCAACAATTTGTGCATATTTGGTAAGCAGACATGTAAAGCCATAAGCATGACTAGTTTTTCAGTGTAATAAGACTTTCATTCAACAGGGTAAAGTCACAGAAGACCAATATCTCGTATGTAGATATACGAACACAATTTCAAACTGTCGGAAAATTTTTGTTAGTTTGTGGTTAGAGTGTGAGTTTGAAGCTAAAATGAGTATTGCATGTATGAACTAAGGTAGCAGATGAAATTTCACCTCACCAAATCTGGGAAAAGTGATGTAAATCTCACCTATTTAAGCCCAAATCCTTTCATTATCCAAGATCTCTAATTCAAGGGAGTTTGGGAATGGAAATAAGTATTATCAAAATGTTACATGTGTGTGTTCTGTTTCAGTATTTTTTTTAAACACAAATTTTCAATAATGTATAGTAGCATAGGATGGCCAGATATTCCGGTTTTTAAGGGACTGTCCTGTTTTTCATTGTTATATTCCACTGTCCTGATGAATAAAAAATAGGACATTGTATATTTTAAATATAATTTTTATAAACAGCAATTATCTGAAAAGTTTTTAACATCTTGGTGAAGAGGCCATTTTTTTTTCCCAGTTCTCTGCACTCTATACTAATAGCCACACATAAGAACTCCAGCAGCTATGGCCAAGCACTGTAGAAAACACCACTGCACAGAAGCTGTAAAGTAATTCACTGAAGCAAAAGGGAGATTATTTCTCAACATCAGGAAGTGCTGTTGTGAACAGAACAAGAATAAGCAGTTGACACAGCCTAGAAGCAAACTTGCTGAAACAGTAAAAAATATTGTGTTTTCTTGAATATAAGACAACCTTGCATAGAAGACAACTTTGCTCTACGAACTTCAATTTCCAGGAAATTGAAGTTTGTAGAACATGTTTAACTTGATGTGTGATTACAAGGTTATCCCACACCATTCTTTAGATGATGAATTAGGTAACATTCTCATCTTGTATTCAGATAAACACTGTATGCTGGGCAAACCATAGTTTCCATCAAATAAATTATAAAACTTTACAAAGAGCATCCCAATGAAATCACAGAGTATAGTTTTAAGAAAAAATAAGTAATCGGTGAAGTGTATGGGCTCTGTTTGATGTTAATTAAATATGCAATATACAATATTGTAATGTTGTCTGCATATTTACAAAGAACTGCAATTTTTTTCAAGAAGAACCTGAATTCTGGGCAGGACTGAAGTGGATGACTTCAAGAAGAAAGTGGTATAAAGTACCACCAAGGAGTTTTACCTTATAAACAATAGTTATGCTGACAGTAAAGAATTCCTCCTGATACAAAAACGAAAGCCAGATGGGAATGGGGTGCCTCTTTTCTGCTCACACTTTTCTGATGGATTGGAATTGAGAGGAGAAGGGCACACAGCAAGACATTTATCTTTTGCAGCATGAGATTTTTTTATCTGGACAAATCTTGGGTAGAGAGCAATTTAACTTTTCATAATGCTAGCAGGAATAAACAACGTATGTGCAACATTGGCATGTTGTTTTTCAAAAAAACAGTTGCACTTGTAAATATAGGCTCACACAACGTTTTCTCCAAGAAGTTAAATTTAAACTCTCTGAAATGCTTCATAAATGCAATTTTGATTTGTTGTTTTATATTGCCATTGTGTCCTGCATTACGACAAACAGACAGGAACATATACGTACATAGTTTTATTCTCTGCATATATTTAAAGACTAAGGAAACAGAGCATCTGTGTATCTGTGTAGAGTGTTTACGTTTTTTCTGCCATCACTTTATCTCTGAATAATTAATGATCCTGAATTGTCAAGAAGTTCTCAGTCAAATTATAAACAGCGAATCAGCTTTATGTCAAGTATTACATTTCCTATGTCAAATCGTCTGCCATGTACAGATGTACATACCCTTTTAACAGATGCAGAAGCTAAGCTTGCAGTGGCTGATCCTGGTTCTGCTTTCACAGATGTGGCTTGTGATGCTGGACGCTGTAACTCGCTGGTAACAATACCACTGCTTGACATTACTACTGGACTCTACACAACAAAATCAAAGTGAATACACTGTATTTCTTTCTCTTTACATACTATTTAATAACATTTTGAAAATCTGCAGATTGACAAACATTCATTTTGAACAGGGGAGCAATGTAAAAGAAGACACAGATTCCTGAAGAATTCTATAATATACATGACACATAGTAATGACATAAAGTAACATGCAGGAAAAGAAAACTTAACTTTGCATCTGCAGTCAGGACAACCACCATCCTGCCTCAACAAGAACACCGGACAAGAACTGTTCTCATAGTTCCACTATTGACATCCAAATAAACACACACACACACACACAAAACAATATTACTCACACACCTTGCTCTCTTGTTTACATGTGGCAGCTGCAACAATATTAGGCTGGGCACCTGCTGCTTGGAGTTGTGCTGTGGCTGGCTGAAGCATTGTCATTGATGGATACATGACAGGTGGTCCCCCATACACTGAAGGATACTGACACAACATGGCAGCAGCAGTAGCATTCAGGTAAGGCACTGAAGAGAAAAAGTGTTTAACTTTGCTTAGTTTCCACTTATTTTGCAACATTAAAAATGGTATGGCATGTTTACATGAGTATAAGGCAAGAATTTTTCCTAATTCATCATGTGCAAAATAGGAGCTGATTTACAATCACACATAAAATTAAACACTTCCAATATGGGTACTTTGCCAAAAATTGAAGATTTAGAAGGGGGATCATCTTATATTCAGGGTCATTTTATATTTGAGTAGGAGTTATTAATCCTACTAACTAAACTGACCACAAGGAGTAGAGTCACTCTTGAAAAGTTAATGGTTGCTTACCTAACCTAAAAATTCCCTGTCTTGTGAGGTATCCAAAAGTGTCAACACCATGCTCATAAGTGCATGCCACTGGCCACTATCTTCAGCCAGATGAGTCTTGGGCACATCTTCCCACCAAATTTCTTCAAGATTCATTTTAACATTATAATTCCATCTACATCAAGTATTCAAAACAGTCTCTGACCTCCAAACATTTAGCTAAAATTCTGCATGATTTTCCCATTTCTCCAACATGTGATATGTATCTTGGGCTCAGTGTGCTTAATGGTCAGCTTTAACAGACTTCTAACCAATGATGGAAGAAGAAGAAGAATATAAAGAGGTATGGATAATTTTATCAATGATATACCAGTAAAATGTTTTCTTACCTTGCTGAGGAATAAAAGTGGGTTGCTGTACTGGCAACATTACCCCAGAAGGAGGTATTCTAGGTGGGTTTGGATGTTCCTGAGATGCCACCAAACACTCAGCTGTGCCAAGACCTGCTTGCTGGGCATTAGTTGGAATAAAGTACATAGGAATCATGTTGGCCATAGGTGGAGATGTGCACATGTTGTTTGTGGAAAATCTGCTGATAAAAAATATGCATTATATGAAATAAAAATTCTGTGACTTGGGTTTCAGTTATGCATTGTGACTGATGAATAGTGCACTGAGCAAACGGGAACAACAGTGATAACTTTTACAAGAACTGGAAAATAAAAACAATTTCAGTTGTACTGTGAGAAGAATTTGGGTATTACCTGCACAATGAATCATAGAGAAATACTGTCATTTAAACACAAGATTAATTTTCTCCTATTTATAAACACAAGAATGTAGAGTGTGCTGAAGGTAAATCTGCAGCATTTTAATCTTTGACATATGTGTAGACGAGGGGGAAAGTACAACTACACACTCATGATGCTCTATGTTAGGTAAAGAGCCCCTTCATACACATTAGGTAAGTGCTTATAGAGGAAAAATTTCTCTGATAAGAGTAATGTAGATAAATCAACATGAAAATTATTGAATTCCACCAGCTACTGTTGTGGCCTTCAATACATCAAAGTTTAAAAGATTGTTCTTTTGTAGAGAATAATTTAGTGAAAATGAAAACTGCACATTTGAGTAAAAGGATCTTTTGATTCATTCTGTGAGGTCCTGTGCTTCAATCGCGATCCCAAGACCATCTATCCTGCCTCAGATATATTTCAGTTTTATCAGTCCCTACAGGCAATTTACAACATAATTTATTACAGCACAGTTGCTCATTTCCATCTTTGTATTTCACAAAAAAATTTTCTTCCAAGAGATGAAGAAAATGCAAACAATAATGAAATGGCACACTTTCTTGTTAAGAAAGACTTCTTATCCTATATATAAGTCAGGTGTAAATGTGTTCACAAAAAATCTGTTTAAAAGCAACCATTAGCCTTCACATGGCTGTCCACCCAGCTGTCCACATAGAACATTGTGACTCCTATTGGATGGACTTGCACAACATTTCACATCATGGACTCTTAATACAATTTTCCAGCACTTTCTGACTTTGGTAAAAATCAGACAAACCACCAGACAATGCACATGAAGACTTACTTATATTTGTGACGGTATTTTGCTATGATCAGTCTTTATAATAGAGACAGGTCGTGTTTTCTATGAGATACAAGCTGAAGGCAAAAAAAAAAAAATTGGTATATAAACATAAATCAAGCATGACAGATCATAAATCTCCCTGCTTACAAGATAAGCATGAGAAATATAATATCTCTTTGCTTACAAGATATTCATCATGATCAACTGTAGATTTGTTGATCAGATACAAAGAAAACATATGATGTGTTGTGTAAAATGTAGAGAGACAAATTTCTGATGTACCAAAAAATTCAGTGTTTTTTTTTTAGTAACAGTAAAAAATGTTACATCTAAGGGCAGTAACAGAGGATGCATGTCAAAAGTGTTATTGTGTATGGACATTTCCTAATTTGTTGTTGTAATATCCCAGGGCAAAGTTACATATGACCTATATGGAAATGTTATCATCTGTTCAGCACTTGAACAGACAGCAACTGACTGTGAAGAATATCTTAACTATTTCTACATACATAAAGAGATTCTTGTGAAAATTTAACAATTACATGCTGCGAGAGGACAGAAGACAGAAAATAATGTCCAGTGATCATTATTTTAACTTTCATTACATGGGATTTAATTATAGCCCATAAATTCACTGTTTTTCATAAGTTATTTATGGCTAAAGATGGTTAATGTCAATAACAGATGTTAATCTTGAATGAACCAATATATTTTAACATATTATATCACATATTTATTAATTAATTACATTGAAAACACACACACAATATTTTGTGTGGTGTAGTCTTGTATGTGGGAATCAATATTTCAGGGGATCACAGAGTCTCTGAAACAAAGACAGATGCCTACCAGACTACGCCATGTCATAACCATAATATTACTCTCACTGTCATGGAAACCATAAGTATCATATTCATATAACAAGTTAACCTTGCAAACATTGTGTTACAGTACTGTATTTATGTTTCCAGAGCTTCATAAATATTTACTTACTTACTTACTCCTTGTTGCAGAGTCCTTCTTGAGAAGCTAACTGGTTTGCAGCTAGTCAAGAAATTCCCCGCATTTCATGGAACCCAAAGGTTCATTACCGCACTCACAAGCGTCCGCCACCTGTCTATCCTGGGCCAGCCCAATCCAGTCCATATACTCCATGGTGCAGAGACCTTCTTGAGAAGCTAACTGGTTTGCAGCTAGTCAAGAAATTCCCCGCATTTCACGGAACCCGAAGTTTCATTACAGCACTCACAAGCGTCCGCCACCTGTCTCTATCCTGGGCCAGCCCATCCAGTCAATATACCCACATCCCACCTCCTGGAGATCCATCCTAATATTATCCACCTATCTATGCCTAGGTCTCCCCAGAACTTCACAAATACTTGACAAAACTTCCACAGCTCACTAACCCACGTGCTAAGCAAGGTGCTGTTGGCTGCAGGGATGTTACGGAGAAAGGTGGCCACAAGTTCACATTAGTCCCTCCTTGGCATAAAGGGGACACACTCCCAAGAGCAGAATACTGCTTTCCCACACCAAGGCACTGAGTCACACATTCACCACCATTTCCAGGAGTTAATTTGCCTCCCTCAATATGAGGGTGCTTGCTGGCTATAGGTGGCTCACCCTCCCAAGAACGTGGCCCATTTCGTTTGACCCCATGGCAATGTTCCTGTAAAAAAAAAAATAACACAACAATTGACTGCTCATATTAAGTAAAGAATTATTTGTGCATGTTATCTACATAATGACTGAATACCAACAATTTACTTCCTAACAAAACACATAAGAAAGCATTCTATCAAACTTGTTAGTACCTCTGTCCGTAATTTATTACATATAGTAATAATATTCACCTGTAAAACTTTGTCATGAGCACATTTCTTCAGTTTATTTTCCCTTTCACTACCTTTGTTCCTTTGTTCTTTATGTTTCTGGACCATCTTTTTTTCCATATCTTCATTATGCCTGCAAGAAGATGTGAAGTTCATTAAGGTTATCGCATTCAATCAATGATGCTATTTACTGTTGCTTATTGTGATATTCTTTCTGTGTTTGAAAAACACCTGAAGAAAACTATCAGTGTTCATATGTCCCTGATCTTTCCTCCAGCCTTTTAAAAGCATATTATTAGTGACCCAAGTTCAACCTAAGGGCAATCACCATGGGATTTGTGGTAGATAAAATGGCAATTATACAGGATTTCTCTAGCTTCCTTCAGTTTTCCCCTGTGAGTACTACCTTTCCTTACTCACACTTCATCAACTACCATCAATATCATATAATTTTAACAATGGGCAGCACTGTTACATAAGACACTATTTAAAACAGCATGCAGGGTTGGCCTGAGACATTTGGGCAACCCAGCCAGACTGCATCCTTTTAAGCCTCACAATTTTTCACCATCAAACCCACATGTACTATATCACATTCTACCCCAGGCAGTATCTTACTGTTGTACAGGCAACATCATGCCTAGTTTAGTGTATTTATTGTTCTATATCAGTGCATGCATGCCTTTGAAAACAAAAAATATATGCAAAATTAATGAACTTCAAGTACAAAGCTGTGAAGAGAGAAATGAGTAATATATCAATCAGGAAAAGGATACATACTTATATTTATAAGAATCCATAATCTTACTTGCAAATGTTGCAATCTTAAAACACCTTGGAACTGTGTTCATCACAGATGTGGAAGCAAGACTATACTGTTCTTATACATGCAAACCAAAATTAAAGCTATTGTTGTCTGATAAGCACACTGACCATGCAGTATCTAAAGTACATTTAGCATTCCATTAGCTTTCCATTATTTCTCATTACCCCTTATAAAATAATAACAGCACTTCTTTGGTTAGAGCTGAATTATTCACTTGTCAATATCACAGTACATAAACAATTATATAAATGATGGAGACATTTTAACATTTACACATGTGCAGGAGTCTCAAAATAAACACATAATAGGAAGATAAGAAAAATTAAACTACACTCATCAAACGAAATAAAAATTTGGAATAAGGATATAAACCACACCCAGGAGTAAATGACACAATACCCCTGGACTTCCTCTATTATGTCTGCAGTACAAGCAAGAAGCAGAAAACAGAAAAGTTACACTTTTAGATGTGCAATCACATATGGTGCCAGAGAGAAGGAGATGTGACACTCTGTCGGTTTTCATGAAAAATATTTCACCCACCTGAACAATAATGCTTCAGTGAGGACTGGTGGTTTATACGAGTTCCGTGAGGTATTTGTAGCACTGGTCTCTTGTCTGCTCTCAGAACTTTCAACAATACCTGCACTACCACTGCTGTGGCCACTTCCACTACCACTACCACTTCCAATGACAGGAGAACAACACTTCCTGTTTACAAACATGAAACATAATGATGTACTTCCTGTAATAGAAGACCATATCAAAGTCAAAGTAAATGTTTTTTTAAATGATGATACAGAGATATATGCTACATTGTACTGGGAAAATTATCACCACTAGCCTAATTACTAAACACTGATGCTGACAGTGGCAAAAATATTCCCTGGATTATGGAAAGGAGTGGGGGAATGAGTGGTGGAACATGATGGTGCAGTTGGCTGAGGCACTACCCTGCAAGCCGGAAGGTCATGGGTTCCAGTCCCAATGGTGTCACTGGAAATTTTTTACTGGCATAACCTTTCTAGCTACACAATGGCCTTGACTTCAACTCAACTTAAAATAGAAATGAGTACCAGGAATATTTCCTGGGAGGGTAAACGTGGCAAATGCATAAGGCTGACAAACTTACTACAATCTATGTGCAGACTGCATTGAAATCTGTGAGCCTCAACCTCCTGGAACCCTCCAGGCCTGCATTAGGCCTGTTCAGGGACTGCTTTACCTTTTACCATAGTCATTATACATGTATGTAGACAGTGGCAAAAATATTCCCTGTATTATAGAAGGGAGAAGGCAAAGAGAATGAGAAGGTCAGAATATGCAGCATGCATGAAGGATACTAGAATGTTATATAAAATTTTGGTTGGTAAATCTCAAGTGATGAAACCACTTTCAAAACCTAGGTGTAGGTGGCAAGATATTTTTAAAATGAATCTCCAACTGCTGTTGACTAACACTGTCTCAAAGATGTTGTCAGGTAGCCTGTCCAAACAACAGTACCAGGTCTCCAAATACTTTTAAAATTTGCATTTAGAATTGTGTTAGAGAGGATATAAAATCAAGATTTTCTGTAACCAAACTGCAACAAGATGCATTCTCTGACATTTAAATGTAGCTGCAAGAGTGAGCTGGAGCCATATGAAGATCCATATATATATACAGAGTGTCCCAGGAGGAATGTTCCAGACTTCGGGAGGGTGTTCCTTATGTTAAAGTATACCGATATAACCCAAAACACCTATGTCCAAAGTTGAACAGTTATGGAGATAATGGCCAGAGAAAAGTGTGGTCTTCTTGCGGGTCCACGCACTGTACCTGTCAGCTGACAATCTTATCCATTTCTGTCCTTGAGTGTGGTGTCATATTACTGCAAGTCAGCTCACTC
>Ga0123354_10016556_pt1:0-10000 | contig 11555 bp, 6 predicted proteins | sample TergutLab28metaG_2_FD_97872 | JGI IMG/M metagenome (GOLD analysis project Ga0123354, IMG submission 97872) | Labiotermes labralis P4 segment gut microbial communities from Petit-Saut dam, French Guiana - Lab288 P4 | ecosystem: Host-associated > Arthropoda: Insects > Digestive system >... | reverse complement strand
CAAACTGTACATTGTGTGACTTATTTTATTGTAGTTACCTGTGGCGAAAGAGAGCAAGACAATGAGAACACATGGATAGTGACAGTGTGTGTGTATGTGTGTGTGGCTATGTTGAGCCACATAACTCTTAAATAACATGACAATTCTGATGATCCCTTACTCAGTATTGGCATTGTTGCAACGCTAGGCTCAGTCTACAGTCGAGATTAAGAATGCGTGGAAATATAGCTCCTTCGTGGTCGATGCATAATTTAACACCCTGAACTTTTTATCTTCCTCTGCGTGTCTTATTCAGTTACGACGTTAAGGAATATTACAGCGTTCGGACAACACAGCACTCGATTTGGCAGGAGCCTGCGATAGATCTACAGTACGTTACGAAATCTGCATTTATGAAATGAGGCCTTGTTGAGCACGGCGCGTTTCTGGGTTATTACACAGTGAATAATAATTCCTTACCAATCTTTCGGTACAACCTATCGGTCCCATCTTGCGCTTGTGAATATGGGACTTACAGATTGTCCCGAAACGTCGGCAAGAAGTTAACACTATTCGCTGTGTAGTAACCCAGAAGAGCGCAGATCTCATCTACTTCGCAGCGGAAGCCTGAAATCGCGCATGGGGTTTTGTTGTCTTGACGTTCAGAAGAACGAGAGGACGGTGAATTGTCATTTGTAAGAAGTAACGCAATTTTCTGCTGTGTTCAGCTTGTTGTTCAAACTTTTCCTGCTGCTTCATTTAAGACGCCAGTCACACAGTCTTAACATCGTAACTTTCTGGAAAGCCACAGCGAATCTAAATGAGTTGTAAAGTTCGCAGATCCTATTTTTATTAATCACTGACAAAGGACGTTCCTTCCGAGAGGCGTTATACATAAACGAGGCCATTTTTTTAATGTAGCGTAAAACTTTCTGTTCAGTTATAGATTTTTATTATCTATTATCCAATTACCACAAACAAAACCAGTCAATTCTGTGTGGGCGAATTGACCATTTTTTGAATTATACGAACCATATAAACTCGCTGTGCGGGCATTACATGAACCTGTTCAGTGTCTTGGTATGTGGTAGATATAAGTTACCACTGCGATGTAAACTGTTAAATGGCATATTTTCTATGACGTCAGCATTTGTCACTAGTAACCTTTTGTTGTGCTTGCCTTGATATAGAGACTGTTCCTGTTTTTCTGCAGCTTTCCCCAACAACCTGCCTACATGTATTGGATCCTAGTCCAGAACTCTATTATAATGTGAGTGACATGTATCTGGAAAATTGTATTATTAATATTTGTTCCGATGTGGATCACCTGCAATGGCACACGGCGGACAACTGCGAACACAGCAAGGATAGAAGATAACTATGGAGTGGAGTAAAGAAATTGTGTTGAAGGCGAATATAAAATACTTAATAAAAATAATTTTGCCATCTGTCTTTTTGCAATGTAGATGCCTTACCCTAACGTATACGCTATCTCGAACAAAACCGGTTCTTTAAAAACGAATGCACGTGTTCCAGAAAACGTCCTGCACAGACCGAAAGTCATTCTCCTTTCCCTCCTCCTCCACCACACATGCGAGCAGGTGCTTGCGTCTGCAAACTCTACGATGTTGTGGTATGACAAATCAGTCTCCTTACCTCCACTGCTGTTTCTCTGATTACCCATAATTCATCAGCAGGTATCGAGCAGTTCGTGTCAGTCATTGTTTTTCGTGTCGGTAATGGTGGACTCTAAGTTCGTGTGTTTGTGATGTATTTTGTTTGTAATTTAACGCGTCAGAATTAAGTAAATATCATGTATTATGTCGGTTTGTTGTGGTAATCATTTACAGATATAGTTTTAGATGTGGTGTGTTTGTTAAATATGGTTATACAGTTTCGTAAGTGGTGTGATTACTAAATGTGGTTTATACATTTTTAAGTGATGTAGTTATTAAGTGTGGTTACGCAACTACCTAAGTGATGTGGTTATGGTTTGTGGTAATTTTAACGTAGAAACGTTGTTGCACTCACAAACTACTATGTAATGGACATGATGCACTATGGCGGATTGTAAGGGCTAAGGTAAGATCTTAATTGTGAAATTTTTGTGCGTAATTATTACTATGGCGCATTTAACGATGATGTGAACTGGTCAGACTGCGTTACGTCTAATGGCAAGACAATTAGTGAAAAATGATTTGGAAAGGTTAGGTGCTATTGATCTAAGTCACGTCATGCCTGTTTAATAATCCTTTACATAACGACAAAAGACTGTGCCAATGTGTAGTTGTCCGTGTGCTCTCTGTGATGCGTATGGCGGAGTGAGAACATAGCTCCGACCATTCGTACCTCGGCATTTGATGGAGGTCGGTGGTTAGTTTCACGCCTTGGCAGCTTTACCTCCCACATCCGCCCTGAAACGTCTCACGATACCCACTGGATAGGAGGCTGGTTGGAAGTCAGAGCTTGTATGGCCGCTATGGAGAACAGAACAATATCTTGCCCATGTAGGAAGGAAATCGAACTACGATTCCTCGGCCGTCAGCCTGTAGGCTACTAGTATGCCGACTACGCTATCCTGGCTCCTTATACGATAAGGAAATTATTTAAGATATTTTTAATGTAGTAGAATATTCTAATTACCTCTGATACAGGAAATATATTTTAATGCCAGAATGGATTATTGATTTCGGATCAACATGCTCAATGACGGGTTGCCATGCTTTTCCTCATCCTCTTCAGGAACAAGCTCTAAGATGAGAACATGATGAAGGCCGAAAATTCATGTTCTTGTACGTTAGACAGGCTGAATTATCCTACAATCCAACTCTATTTATCCAGTTCAGTTTAAAATCGCTGCGAATTGTGTATTAATTAATAAAAGAATCACCAATCCATTTTACCATTGCCTGGTTTCTTCACAATGGGAGCAACGTGTGTCTGAAGAGGTCTGCCATTTTGCAAGTAACAACGATTTAGGTACGTGGGAATTTGATGAAATGGACTTTCAAACGTTGATTATATCATCTAGATAGCATGGTCGGTATGGAGACCAGGCTACAGGCAGGCTAACCAGCCGAGTAGTTTTGGTTTATTTGCCTGCAGAAACACAATGTCCCTCTCTTGTCCACAGCGTCCAGGCTGCACCTGCAGTCCTACCCAGTCCCCTAGTGACCGTGACGCCGGGGGTAAAGAGGCCGGGTCGTGAAACAGATCACCAGTCTTCACCTAATGCCGTTAATGGAGCTATGTTTTACTCCGCCTTATCCCTTCATGTCGTGTACGTGGATAAATTTTGCTTTACCTGCCTTAAAAGGTCCACTTATAGGTTAGTTAACGTTATGGACCAGAGAGATACAGAGAAATGCCTGCCTTAGAATGCACTGTTTAGCGAGTCGGTTAATAACAATTAGGCCCACACATAAGAAAATTCATCCATTTCTTGGTATACATAGGAACTGGTTTAAAACTTAAACAATCCATATTTTGCCTGCATGCTATACACGCGATTAAAACATGTGCAGATATGCGGAGTTAAAGGGTTCGTCTTTGTTATGGAGAGGCAATGTGTGTTCCGTCATGCGGGGATTGAATTTGCAGATGTAATTCGGATGAACAGGCTTCAGATTGTCACCCATTAAATACTTTAAAAGTAACATGCAGGTTTAGTGCCTCCGTGATTCTAAGCCTCCTTTGAGCAATGATATTTGCTGTCTCGGCCAACGAATTGCGTGACTGAAATACTTTCGCAGTTTAATAAGAAGACATTTTCCGAAGGAGACACCAGTTTGTCATGTCAAAGTTGCTTTCTCTAAGTCTCGTTTTGAAGTATGTCCCATACGTACAGTCAGTATGCAGATAAGGAACAACAGTTTAACGTCAATTTGTTTTATTTGTTTGTGATTTGTTTACGGCTCTTTCAATAAATAAGTGTGTTTTGCTGCGAATCGAAATGGCTGTTGAATAATGGATCGGAAACCTTGTTAAAGGGAGCGTTAGTGGCTACATTTGGTTTAATAAGGCTGTAGATCCTGAGGAAATTCTTGAAACGTCTTGGTCATGATAGCCAATCTCCGGACAATATTTGAACCTGGGACTTCCTGATTATGAAGTGGGCATGTCGACTGCTCAATCTGGATACCCGGTTTTACGTGCAATGTTTGTGTGCTTGTGGCTACAAACGGCCTGTGAATCATTCTTCACCCAGAGAGCCATCCCGGTTGTCTGTTCTGTCCATTTGTCATGCCGGTGTTAACGTCACAGCAGGCCTGCAACTGCACAGTGAATGGCCAGTCGCACGAAATGAAGGTACAAGCATATAATGTCGATTTGTAATACCGACGATTTGTTGATCTGATTTGCTTATTTCTGGGATTCTCTATTAAGTCAAGGATTTTGCTTACACTCTTCCATAACAGGTCTGTCATTATCGGCATTTACATTTATTTCTAAGTACGAGATGAATTATGTGATAATCCCACTCCCCTTCTTATTGCTTCCCCTCTGCTCCCTGGCGGTGAAACGCTGTGCTGAGCACCGGTAATGAAGTGCGTGACACACTGACGTTATTGTAAATTATGTTTCTGTCACAACCATAACGCGGCTGTACACAGGGTGTTTCTTCATTCAGGGCCACGTTCAATAGCCCTTTTAATACCTGAAATGAATGTATACAAACTGAAGCATACAGTGTGTTTCACCGCCTCTTACTTCTGCCATTTTCTGTTCTTAACTTTCTTCCACTGGCAACATCGCCACCGGCGATGGACAGGACGACAGACCAACAAACACTACTCTGCTTAATGTGAATAAAGATTAATGTAAACTCACAGTCCAAACACTACTTTATCTTAAGCAACAATCAGCTACACGTTTTGGGTATATATAACCATCATCAGGCTGATTGCAAAGCCATAAGTAGAAAAACTATAACAAAATGCAATAAAAATTATTAGGGACGAGATCTCGTCTTACATTAAAACAGAGTTATATGGAATTATATAATACACGGAAAAGATGTGGAGGTTTCAGGATCTGTAAAATTATGTGACTTACAAAAGCCTTTAAACATTTATTAACCTTTAGACGACTAATGTCAACTATAGTGGTCGTACCGCACCGTTAACCTCTGAAGTTGCATTTTATATATTTATTCAACAAATATATGTACTGAATATTTTAAACATGGGTTATACTCTCCGTCCTTTTCTCTTCAAAATGCAGTTTGTTTCATAATTCTAACGTATTTGGTTCCTGTATTATTCACATTTTATATACAGGGTGTGCTAAAATTTAAAAAATAATTCCGGCGTCAAAAGGTTAAAGTAATCACATAATGGTGACGCTCTGGAGGTGGGTGTTGATGCGTGGGCTAGGCGGAATACCGTGAAAGTAATGGGCAGCACCAGTAAAGGTTCTGCGGTGAAACGTTAGTAAGTATAATCTGTAAAAGTTCAACATATTTAATGCCTAATTGCAATGATACAGGAGGCATTGTACTGTAACCGAAGTGACTGTATGTATGAACTGTGGTACTTACGTTCTCCAATGACATATGTTTATAATTGTATTCCGGGGTGAGGGCACTGAGCACGTTTATATCTCGCTGTATCATTTAGATTATATCTGTTATACATACGTTTTTGTACTTAACTGTACGTGATGTGTGGTACAATTAGATGTACATGGTAAATGTTGTTCACTGCTATGCACTTTTTCGTGACGTGTGGTGCAATGCAATGTGTAGGTACAGTACGTGCTGCTCACTGCTGTGCACTGCAGTTATTTCAACGTGCACTGTGCGATTGCCGAAAGCCTACTGGAGGTAAGAAAGGTATAGCTTGGAACCAGAGTAGAAGGGGGTTGGGGGGGGAAGGGTAGTGAATAGGAATGGGACTGCAATTCCCCCAACACACAATTGACGATATTCAGACATATGGAGGTTACTATACAAGTGTTATACTTTCAGAAAAAAGGCACACACCTAAATATCTTGGAAAGATTGTTTATTCACAAAAAGGTGTCATTTGATAATCATGTGCGTGACAAACATACTGTGTTTCCCAACATAATTTTTGGCATCATCCTTAAAAACGAAAACTTTTCATAATGTGTTCTAAAATAATACTTTGTCTATATTTTTAAAATCCCATTCCCATCCCCCACTCTTCCCCCCATCCCTTTCCTTCGCTGGTTCCCAGCATATACCCTTCTTACCTCCATTAGTCCTCGCTTCAACACCCACTTCCAGAGCGTCACCATTGTGTGAATACTTTAATAAATGTTTAAATGCTTTTGCAAGTCACATAATTTTACAGATCCTGAAACCTCCACATATTTTCCGTGTATTATATAGTTCCATATAACTCTGCTTTAATGTAAGACGAGTTCTTGTCCCTAATAATTTTTATTGCATTGTATTAGGGTTTTTTCTTACTTATGGCTCTGCATTCAGCCTAATGATGGCTATATATAGCCGAAACATGTAGCTGATTGTTTCTTAAAGATTACTTTTTGTTTGGACTGTGAGTTTGCATTCTACTTTATTTACATGTGCATTTAAACAAAACGAGGATACCTTCTCTGAAACTTGCTCGGCCTAAACTACTAGCCTACACGGCGTCACATTTTGTAAGATGACAGACAAAAATTTACCGAATTTAAATCCTGTTTCATTGATGTGAACAAAATTTCGCGAAATGCGTTAAAGGGCCTTGTTTCCTGTGCAAGTTATGACGCTATTAAAAAATGCTAATATTAATGTCTGTACTTCAGTCAACGAAAGAACAAACGAATATTTTTCCCGCACTTGTCTGCCCAGCAGCTGCCCCCCCGCCACCTTCGTCTCAGTGCCACAATCTACAAGCGTTTTATCTTTTGCACTTTGCATTCTTGCCATTATTTTTTAAGGTAGGGAGAACTGTGAGCTGTTGACAGAGGGGAACGAAAATTGTAGGAAGAATGGGGGAGGAGGCGGCCATCTTGTCTTTCCACTGTCCTTTTTCGTTCTTTCGTTGACTCCAGTAGACCTACGGTTACAACCAACTTTAATCCAACTAACACGTGCAATATTCTGTGTTACGAACAAACAATTCAGCACGGACTGGACGGTACAGTCGGGGGTATTCAATTGTAATGGTGTTCCTAACAAAGCACGGAACTCCACACCAGAGCTGCGGTGTCTTCTGCTATACACATTCCACCCCAAATGGATTTCTGACCACTAACGGATTTTCAGCACAAGTAAACAGTAGACTGTAACTTTTGTAACCAAATTGCTTGCAGTGAGAAATTCACAGAGGCGCTTTGGAACAAACGTTTTTTCAAATGCTAACGATGCGAAGGGAGCACTTTGTCCTACCGTAGCTCGGGCGGTGAGAGTCTGGTTTCTCATCGCGGATACACGGTTTCATTTTCCGGCGACTTCTTGTGAAATGCCTGAGAGTACAAATTGGTTCTGAAGAACTGTTTTCTCCTCGTTTCTTCGGTTTCCCCCACTTCATTCCACCATTGCTCCACAGTGATCTATAGCTTTAACCAGGCAAAACGTTATCACGCCTTGGGTTTTTAAGTTGATGGATTTATCTCTGACCGATACTTGGCTATTTGTAATGAAAGGAAATTACGGTAAATCTACCAGACTGTACGGTAGCAAACTCAGAACACTGCAGTGTGAAACTCCTCGTATTTTACGGCTGTCATGAAATTACACAACGCAATTAGGTTTGTCTTTGTATCTTCGGGTGGAAGGACCGTTGCAACGCACCGAGATGGACGGTTTATTCCAGGAGGGGTACTGCAACCTTTACTGTCTGTTTGTACAGAGCCAAGAAGTGGGTATCTAAAGTAGGCAGTAACATACTGAAACTCCAGACGATAAACGCCATACTGTTGCAAGTAATGACGTTATAAAAATACATCGTGCCGGACATAAATCTGTTGATGAGTGCTTAGGCGTAACTTGGGGTAGGTGCATGGGGCATAGAACCTTCCAGTGTTTTTTTGTTTTTACTGGAGAATGGATTTTGGGCTATTTAGTTTCAAAGGAATAAAGAAAAAGAAAGAAATATTTTCTGAACGATTATTTTGGTGATGGAAAGTCAGAAATGTTTTTCAAAACACCTACTTTTATGTGACCCACAATAGATACATCTGGGTCACCCACTTGTAAAGGACGAGAGGCACTGTAAATTCTCTGTGCTGTTTGCCTGAGGTCATTGTATATTAAAAACTGGTTCAAAATAACCTTTCCCATCTTTCTTACTTCCCTTGATCAGACCAGTGCTAGCATATGGTTCTGAAACATGGGTATTGTCAAAATCTGACGAAGCTATTTTAGGAGTTTTTGAAAGGAAAATTTTGGGAGCTATTTTTGACCTACAAATGACAAAGGAAAATGGAGAATAAAATAAAACAATGAGTTATATACATTGTGCAAGGAAAGTGATATAGTAACATACATTAAAATTAATCGATTAAAATGGGCAGGACATGTTATTGGTATGGAGGAACAGAGTGCTACAAGAAGAGTTCTCGTTGCAGTGGTAGAAGGAAGAAGACAGAGGGGCAGGCCGAAACTGAGATGGGAAGATGGTGTGATGGAAGATGCGGGGAAGTTGGGGGAGAGAAACTGGAGGAATGCTGCAAGGAATAGGGGCAGCTGGCAGAAGCTTCTGAAGAAGGCCTTGGCTCAAAGGGGGCTGTTGTGCCAATGATGATGAAGATGATGATGATCTTTCTTACTTGATTTCGTGAATTAATACCCGTGATCGTCTGTGCCCCACCCACTTCCACCACTGACTTTAGCTAAATTACGCCTGTGGGACGAGTGGGTAGCACTGATGTGTTGTACCTGACAGGTCCCGGAATCGAATTTCGGCCAGGAGATATACTGTCACGATTGAGGTGTTCTGTGATATTTTTCTTTCCATTCAAACAAATTCCAGGACCGTCTGGAATTAGAAGAAGACTGCCTCCTTCAACTTCCTCACCACTTCATTACGTAGTGGGATCGCGTCTTTTGACTTTATGCAGTATAAGCAATATCATTAAATGTGCCATACATCAATATGTTTTATTCTGAATTGAACCGGGTAGGTCTCATTACAAAACTCCCTGTTCTTATCCAATATTTGGTTCTGGGTTAAAAATTAAACTTCTTCTATGAAACAAGTGTCAGGTCACAGAAAATGCTCCCAACTCGAAGAAGGAGTATGTGACCTTGCGCTGCCTGATGGGGGCTGTAAATGAGTGTGGAGCAATGATGGCCTGAGGATTAGCAGAGAAAAATACAAGAAGCTCGGAGAAAAACTGTTTCAGCGCCCTTTATCCATCACCAGTCTCACATAACGTCACCGGGGATTGAAGCTGAGGCTCCACATTTATACAAATAAGATGTTTATGTCTGCATACAATGATCTATGGCCTATGTTTGTCAGAGATTGTTACGGCTAGGCAAACCCATATTGTCTTATCCAGTATAACACCGTGTGATCTGCCCTGAAGATGGAATTGGTATTTTTTTTTGAAAAGATTAGTAGTCTAACCGCGTACCAGATTACGCCATGACACAACTCATAGCACCACGGACTTACGTTTGGCTTAATTTACCAATACCTCATAAGTAGGCTTATGTTGAGATGTTCTGACAAGACTGATAGACTTAAGTTCGAGGTTCGTATGAGCTAGGCAGGGATTGCAAATATATCAAAGGGGTGTGAATCATAATTCTTTGGCCCGACATGTTTTTAGTGTTGACCGCTGACACCAAATTATGCATAAATCTGGTACGATGAGAACGGACAGGAAGGGTTTACACATTGTGCCTTTTGAGCACTTGAGAAATAATTTCTCTCTCGTACTCATTGGAAATCGTGTTACTTTTGAAAATTGCGTTCAGATTCTCAATTTATCAGTACAGCTGGCGTGGGTCCCCCTTCCCCCCCCCCCCCCCCCCCGGCCCCCCGGTCTTTTCCCCCCCCTACCAAACCCCCCGACCCCACAGGGGCCAGGAGGGAAAAAT
>Ga0123354_10016555_pt1 | contig 11555 bp, 7 predicted proteins | sample TergutLab28metaG_2_FD_97872 | JGI IMG/M metagenome (GOLD analysis project Ga0123354, IMG submission 97872) | Labiotermes labralis P4 segment gut microbial communities from Petit-Saut dam, French Guiana - Lab288 P4 | ecosystem: Host-associated > Arthropoda: Insects > Digestive system > Gut ... | reverse complement strand
TATAATAGCTTAGTTACCTGTGTAGATAAACGTTAGGACAAAATATTTGTTTTAAAAGCCTGAAAAACTAAACTGCAAAGCTCAGACAGGTCAAAAAAATACTGTTTTAGTTTCAGAAATAGTTTCTAGAAAACGTACTGGCATGTTCGTTATTTGCCACCATGTTTGTTTTCTTGCATGTAAGAAGGTTTAAATGGTCGCAACTGCCACCCAGAAGTTGGAAAGCCCACTTTAACCTACGGCTGTTAAACACCAGATAAGCATCAGGTGGTTCAAAAATTACTATGCTGTCTTTTGTTGCGTTTCAGATGTGGAAACAACGTGTTGCATCACTTCCTCGTGTTGCTCTAGATTTCTGACAGAAGTTGAGGTGGTGAGATTTGCAGGAGAGACTTGACCATGGACTTGAGAGAGATGAGGAAAGTTGTTAGGTAATGTAACGGTGCCAGAGAAGTAGAACACTGTCATTTCATAAAGGTCTAAAGTGCAGACGCAAGTAGCAAACACCACTGAATTAAAAACTGTCTCAATATTCATGGCACATTCTAGCAATATCCACCACCTCAACAACAAACTCACATTTGGTTTTCAAACTATTTATGGCAAAGTCAGCAAGAACTAAAATGTTTGTAGGATTTCTGTATTGATCTGTCTTCAAAGAATGCACTGAAATAAACAAAAATGGACGGATTACGTAAAGAATGCCCTGATATTTTGAAACTTTCATTACTACGCTAAAAATTGGTATTGGATCTGTTCTGCTCCGGTCAGATCCAGGTCATACATTATAAAAATGGTGTCGAATATTCACTTTGTAATTAATCATCTAACTTATAACTAGACACAAACATTACTTCGTAATTTTGGTTGCCACAAGGAAACATTTTTCTAATCATTTATCTTTCCCACGCGTGTGCCATATTATGCCAATCAGACACTCATTGTTTAATACGAATATTAGATAATTGGGCCAAATGACGAAACTCTGAATTTTACGCTTTAAAAATTTCTAGATTCCAAAATTTGTCCTCAGTAATTTGCCTTCAAGTATTCACAAATTACGCAGATATCACAACACAAAAATAAAATTATATTTTTAACACATAAATTTTAAGAAGTAGAAATTCTGGCCTGAATTGCAGTAAGAATTTCAAAGCACGGCTACTCTGAAAAATGCATTTCGAGCTGTCAGACTGATCTATATGGATTAATAAATTTCGAAAAAAATTAATGAAGTTTAAACTTGTTCGAACACTTATGGTTCTTTTAGGTAAATGCGTAAAATGAGCGCATACAGTTTGGTATTCTTTGTCTCTCTGCCAGCCCAAATATTCTCTTTCACCAATTTCTCGAAAGGTTTCAATAGAGTTAGTGGAAATTTACCACAAAAGGAGACATAGTTTAATTCCTTTCGCTTCGGTCCAATTTAGTCCAGCTTTGCACGATATTGAAATCAAGCCTCTAACACAGCTACGCTAACTTTTTCCCATGGATGAACTCCTAAATATTGAAAAGCTTACAGGCCATGAAAAGTTTCTAGTGGGAAAGCAATTAACTACTGTAACAGTATTGTCAAGAAATTTATTTGTAAATATGTGTGTGTATATAGGTATACACATAGAAATACGTGCATGTGAGTTTGTGTGTCACTTTCATTCATTCATTCATTCATTCGTTTGGTATTCTGCCTTACGGCAGGTCCATAGCCTCTTCCAAAGTTAATTCTTCACAGATTGCTTTCAAGTGTTTATTCTTTCAATTTCCAACATCCTCTATTATTCTTAAGGTAATCAAGAAGCTGCTTACGCCTTCTTCCTCCTCTTATCGTCAATTCTAGCCTTCCTTCTCTCTGTCTTTCAGTCACGTGTTTTAGAAGGCAGTTCCGAAGTAAGATGTGACCAACCAAATTAACCTTCCTACTTTTTGTTGCCGGTCTATTTAGGACATCCCTTTCCTCCTTGACTCTAATATTTTTTAATTTTTCACACGATCGGTTCAACTGATCTCAGTCCTTTTCCAGTACCACATTTCAGATCGCCCCAGTTATTTCTTATTTATTTCCCTAAGTGCCCCACCTCCAGCCTCACAGAAAACTATGATCCAAATGCAACACTATAGTAGTTTCTTCCTTAAATACAATTGAAATTTTTTGGTGAAGATTGTCTTCATCTTAGTATTTAAATAAGGCATCCTTACAATAAGAACCAACAGGAGGCACTATTTATTTTGAATTTATTTCAATAATTTACTCCTACATGTTTCGAGCAGGCTTACTGCTCATCATCAGGAGGTACTACACCGTATACACAGCAACTGGTATAGACATGCGTTGTGTTGAATTTCTTTTGGCAGGATCGGTGTCTATCCCGATCCTGCCAACAGTCAGTCAACACAAAGCATGACACATACCAAATGCTGCATATACATAGTAGTACCTCCTGATGATGAGCAGTAGGCCTGCTCCAAACTTATAGAAATTATGACATTTTGCTGACCGTGCATCTCAGTATATTTATCTCAGTAAATAACCCACTTGATGCACAACATTTTTGTTTTACAATAAGTTTATTTCATGCCTCTACATGTTTCGAGCACATGTGCTCATCATGAGGAGGTCACAATTGCATTACACAGCCTCTGGTATCATCACACTGAAACAAGTGAATGGTCTAAAATTACTAAAATACAATTCTAGTTATTTGCTCATATTTAGAGATTTAATTCAACGTTCACGTCTTGTACCATTCGTGATCATCCTACACAAAATTTGAAATGTTCTGCATTCTGTAGTTATTTTGATCTATAATAATCTGTACAGGAGATGGTCGACTTACGTCATAATAAAAGAGGCTGAAGGAACGTTCTATCATTTCTTATTATCTGATGTATTTGAAAATTGTGTTTGTTTATGTCAGTATTTAACCAACTTGATGCACAAAATTTGTTTCACAATAAGTTTTATTTCATGCCTCTACATGTTTCGAGCACATGTGCTCATCATCAGGAGGTCAAAACTGCATTACACACCTATAGTTGTGATGATACCAGAGGCTGTGTAATGCAACTTTGACCTCCTGTTGATGAGCACATGTGCTCGAAACATGTAGAGGCATGAAATAAAACTTATTGTGGAACAAATTTTGTGCATCAAGTTGGTTAACTACTCAGATAAATATACTGAGATGCACGGTCAGCAAAACGTCAAAATTTGTGTTTATTTATTTCAAAATGTCTTTCGGAAGTACTAAAAGTATTTTGCGGAAACGTGGTTGGGAAGCAGTTAAAACATCCGAAAATCTTGTATCTCTGTAACATACTGGGGGTGCTGTGTACTGCGCTGGCAAAAATATGTGCATTACGTGTAAACTTTTCGCATCAAATATTTTTCTATTTCTATAGTAAAAGCGACTAGATGCACCAGTGTACCAAATTATTATTTTGGAATGGTACTCTACTTGTTTCGGATGGTCTTTCCGTCTGCTAGCAAGCAGACAGCAATATCTGTTAGACATATGCCTGGTGCTGTATGTACAGTCTTGAACTCCTGATGATAGACGGAAAGACCGTCCGAAACAAGTAGAGTACCATTCCAAAATAAATAAATTAGATACATTGGTGCATCTAGTCGGTTTTACTATAGAAACCTATTATGACGCACGGCCCTATGAACGTCAATTTCTTTGTTTTGTTGTACATCATGTATTCGAAATGGAATAAATGGCCACCGATGATTCTGTAGCGAGTGGTCATGAGGTGACTGGGTTTGGGACGATATAGAATGAACGTGCTAATGAGAAATGGTTATAAAAGTGCAAAGTAAACATTTAGGAAATAAGGATTTTTGTACCATGTAATTTATTGCCGAAATGTAGCATTGTTGTTAAGTAATTTGATAAATTCTTTTTATTTAATGGGAGATATAATAGTTAGTTATGTAGTTACTTGTTTACAGATTTTTCTACTCAGCAGATTAGCGAGTTTCATAGTGAGCTGCTTATTTATTACGTTGTTAGCTAATCAAAGATTTATTTAATAATTTACTTACTTACTCCACGGTGCAGAGTCCTTCTTGAGAAGCTAACTGGTTTGCAGTTGGTCAATAAATTCCCCGCATTTCACGGAACCCGAAGGTTCATAACCGCACTCACAAACGTCCGCCACCTGTCCTAAACACCCTCAGCTTCCTTTCCTCCCTCAATGTCAGCTACCAAGTTTCACACCCATTCAAAACAACCAGCAAAATTATAGTTCTATATATCTTAATCTTCAAATTTTTGGATAGCAACCTAGAAGACAAAAGATTCTGCACCGAATTATACCAAGCATTTCCTAACCTCAACCTGCTCTTAATTTATTCCAGAATAGAATTTTGATGTGTTCAAGTTGTTCCCAAATATTTAATAATTTACTGAGTAAATTATCGAGTTACGTAGCTATTTAGTTAGTTATCTGGCTAATATTTCCCCAGTTACGTAATTAGGTAGCTACCTGTTTAGCCAGTTGCCTATAGCATCAGTAATTTTTCGCTTGATATTTAAGAATTTGTTGGGTTCATTAATCAGCGAGTTATTGGGATATATATTTAACCAGTTGCCTAGTTAAATACTATGATAATTAACTACAGATATTGCGCTTTAGCTGATAACGTGGTTACCTAATGAGCTTGTTCCTAATATGAAACTTACAATTGTGAAGGCGGCAAAGATTTGTTTTCATATTCTGCATTATGATACGTAACAAGCTACAGGGTGTTATGACCTACATGAATAAGGCATGCAGCTGTGTTACGTGGGTAGATAATTAGTGTGTTGTTTACTTAAATTCTGATCTAATAACATAGTTAGTTAGCTGTTCAGTTGCGTAGACTGCAAATTATAGAGTTCCCTATCTAGTTATTAAGGCAATTTCCTACTCAATTACTAAGCTATCCTTGTCACTTTATCCCATAATATGTGTAGCAATATTGCTCACAGATGAAGCAGCACTCAGCAGTCCACACAGAGATGTTAACTGGCTAAGGGTTTGTGATGCTGCCTCTCACTCCTTGCAAGTATTGCATGAGACTGTTGATACTCCACTGGTTCGATAGCACGCGTATGCATGTGGCGTGATGTATGTAATTGTTGTTTACGTGGGAATAGGAAAAGCTTGATTCCTCCAAACATTTACGAATTGGTTGTAATATATAATGATTACAATAGATTTCGGTCCAACTTATATATCGTGGGTTACATTGTCATTGGGTTTATCAGCTCTTTGATAGCGAAAACATAGCCAACACAAATGCTTATATCTAGTACCCTCTCTCTATCCTTGTAATTATCGGATTATCTGTGTGATTATTCAGTGAACATTGATATGCAATTTATATGTGTACCGACGAATGTTTTCATTTGCTGTTATTGGTGTTATGGATCGCAATGTAAATCAGTAATTACAAAGCTGTTTTCCGTGGGAGCCTATGGATCCGTAACAGATTGTCCCTCTATTACACACCTGAAGTTATTTTTCTCCTAGTATTATAAATCCGAACATTATTGTGCTCGCAAATATAAATTAGATTTCGTAAATAGGCAGCGTTTCAAAGGTTAAGATAATCACTGATGCAGAGAATTTTATTCCGACTTCGATGAATACAAGGCACATTGGTAGCTCGATACACATCTGACAACCGTAGTCACTACTGACATTACTATTCGTCTCACTGTGACACCACGGCTTGTAACCCGGCGTACATGAAAAGAGTGTCAATTGCTATGGCCGGGGTGGAGGCAGTTTGCTTCACGTCGGCGTATGTTGCAAATCGACTGACAGTCAAGTGTTTTTTTTTAAAACACCTTGTTGGAGGCCAACAGGGATGGAAATGGGACTGTAGGAGGGTAGTCCCTAATCTTTCAGACACAGCACCGTATCCAGTCACAAGATCGACTGGCAGTTTGTAGCCAAATTATTTGTCATATCGGACCATTTTCAACAGATTTTTCAATAAAAATTCAATACTTTTGAAGTTTTTCAAAAACATCTTCACCCATTAGATTTGAAAATATATGTATGCAAAATTAAAGAATAATATATCAATGCACATTATTCGCAAATATATAACATATTATCCCTCATAGGTCTGACAAAGTACCGTACTTAAAAACTGGGCCCAAAAAGACACATAAGCCAACACGAGAATCATTTCTTTTTACAAGTTCCAGACCTACAAATTTCTTTGTATATATACAGTTTTAAATCAAAATCATACATTTCTGTTTACAATTTAGCAAGCTACCTTTATGTAAATAAGATTTTTTTTTGAACAGATGAGTAAGTAAATGACGGTGGTTGAATATTGAAGTGCACATATCAAACACTAGATTTAACCAAGATCGTTTGGATTACTTTGGAAATTAAATGACAGGGTGGGTAGACAGTAGACATGTGCACCCCGTCATGTATCCATTATATAGTTCATGCAGAGGATGGAAAAATATAAGGGCTACATTTTAACAAGGTCACTAAACCTGTCGCCCTTATGTTAACGTGGCTGTCTACAATAAATCAAAGTCAAACTTGCTTTCTGCTCCTGTATAGGACAAACTAACTGTACGTGACGTGCCTTGGAAGGCCCCTTCATGAACATTTAACAGTAAAACTGTGACAAACATATTGAAACATGAATCATAGCAAATTTACGAAGTACTTCCTCTTATGTTCATTGCGCTACAGATAACACAGACTTAAATAAAAAGTCAGACTATCATGAAAAAAATATAGTACATTGTTCCTAAAGTAACGACCGTGTTCCTGTCGTAAATTTTCTTATGTAATAAAAAATAGATGCATAAATCAAATATTTCCACAGTTATTCTTATATTAAGGGTAGCCCCAGCCCCTCCAACACAAGCCTAAACATTGCGTGCTACACGCATTGTGCATAAGAATTTTTAAGCTTTTATTTTCCTTGTTGTAACGCGTTTTGCGGTGGGAACGATGGGACATATCGTAATGTGAATCTATCATATCTAGAAACACGCGAACTTGTGCCAGCCCTACGATTTGAAATATTGACTGTTAACATTTTGACCCAGTTTCCTCTTCGGAATTTCTTACCTGCAGGAACAGTTCACACGAGAAATATTTTAGAAGTAACCACATGAATTCACATGGAATGTGAAGGTACTGTTTTACTCCTTAAATTCAGTACTAGAAACAGGTGAGCGATCAGCTTCTTCTCTTAGCAGCTTTATCCTTGGGGAAATAATCCCCGCTACCCATTATTTACGCAGCCAGTCTGTAGGATCTGGAAAATCCATCTACTGCCTGTGATAGGAACCGAATAGCGATTCCTGGAATATCCAGTTCGTGGCAAAATCACTGTACCAACGAAGATATCTTGATTCATGAAATAACTTGATGAAACAAAGTAATTTTATTGCTGTATTCTTAGCTCGACATGTTTCGGGTACATACGCCCGTCATCAGGAGCATTAGATGTTGAGTTTCAGCATATGGTTTTCTGTACCGAGTTTTTTTTTGGATGGGCGGTGGTCTTGAAAGCCGCTGCGTAGGTCGTGTGTGCGGTGCGGATGTTGCCTTGCGACGCACGGCATCATCCGCACCGCACACACGACCTACGCAGCGGCTCTCAAGACCGCCACCCATCCAGAAACTCGGTACAGAAAACCATAAGCTGAAACTCAACATCTAATGCTCCTGATGACGGGCGTATGTACCCGAAACATGTCGAGCTAAGAATACAGCAATAAAATTACCTTGTTGCATCAAGTTGGCATTTCAATTTATTTCATAAGGAAGATGCACGGTCAAACAACCCTCAAATATCTTGATTCATTTAATACTGGGTGTTACTAAAATAAAGAAACGATTTGCTACAATGTCTTCTATAGTAAAAGGTAAAATTTTCCCTGTGCGCGCTATGAAGGCATGCAGGGAGATCAGACGAATAGCTCCATTCATTCTTAACTTCGGTACTAGATGGAGATAAGTTGTTAAATTCGCGCCCCTGCTGTTTACTCCCAGGAAAGAACGCCGGTAACCATTGAACAGAAGACTGGGTGGACCCCAGACACGGTCTGGAAGTTTCGGAGCAGAGAATAATCACTTGTCCGTGCCAGGATTCAAACCCCGGACCGTCAGCACATGGCCTAGTCACTATATTCACAATGATATCCAGATTTCCTTACTACTGGGTGTTCCTAATACGAAGAAGCAATTTGCTACAGTGCCTGATATTCACACACAAAATATAATAAGTAGCATATAACATAAAGAATGAACTGCGAAAGGTTCTATTCCATAAAGTAGGGCAGTAAAAAAAATTCTCAGCTTCATTTTTTTAGTTCATTTAGTTTATTTTCCCCTATTTATGACAGTTTATGAAAGGTTCATAATAAGTATAAAGACTTGTTAATGTTATTCACCGAAATTAGCTCTGTTTTGATAACCAGAGAATGGGAAAGGACAATTAAGATTTAGCAAACAATTTTTAGCTTGTTTGCAAAATTGTGAAAAGCGATTATCAGCTTCGTCATGTCTGTCCGTGTGTCCGTCCGTCCGCACAGAACAACTCGGATGCCACTAGAGGGATTTTCATGAAATTTGATATTTAAGAATTTTTTGAAAATTTGTCGAGAAAATTCAAGTTTCATTTAAAACTGACAAGAATAAAGGGTACTGTACTTTACTTAGAATGAGAAATGTTTCAGAAAAACTTTGTAGAGAAAATCGAAACACATTTATTGTTCAGTAATTTTTTTTTCTCGAAAATCCTGCCATTTATGAGATAATTTGGAAAAAAATATTTTAGAAGGGGGCAGACCACATATGATAATATTGCGCATTCGCATTGCATGCTGGGTATCCAAGGCTACAAATACACTCAGGTTGTGTAATGTTTCTTGTTTTACACTGCAACAATGGTTACATGAACGGGCCTCAATGTCACGTCATATGTACGTTGCATGTCTTCTTAAAAAATGGATTTTAATAGAGATCAGACCAGAGGTTTAAGAATTGACACTAGCTGATGATAAGACAGACGAATGCTTATGCAAACGTATGAGGATCCGTTCAGGGGGAAAAAAAGCCAAGGATGAAATACGACAAATTACGACGACAAACTATTGTGTTAATAATCTACCTAAATATGACAGTGACATAAAGATAAGGAAAGAACGTAAAACCAATTGGTCCTGCGACCGGTCACCTCGACACAGGGTTTTCTTGGTTTCCCTATGTCTATAAGCAAACGCTGAGACGGTTCCCAAGATTCCAAGTTGCCACTACATGCTTCTAATGTAGCCCTCCCGACTTAAATTTAGTAGTAATCAATTTCTTATTTTGTTTACATGTAAAATAACAACTGCCGCCGGGTGACAACCCAATTGTAGTAAATAATAATAATAATAATAAAATTGTTATTAGTAATTCACGTTTGGTAGAATTTAAGTATGGGTATAGCATAATCGAAAAACAATACGTAGTAATCCAGTAGTTTGGATGCAGCACAGTGCTGGATGGAATGCTTCGTCCGCCCTAAAGAAATTCTTTTCCAAAATGTAAATTGTGCTTAGTGTGCTGGCAAAGTGCTGTTGTAATTGTAACTCGCACAAACGAAAACAAACGCAGCTCTCCGTCCCTTCCCCGCCCTCATGCCAGGGTCCATTTGCAGTTATACCACCTTCTATTTTCGTCTCAACTCTTTAATGGTAGACAGTTCTAGCAATTTCTAGTTTGGTATAAATTAGCTACAAGATTAGTAGCAAAATAGTGGTTTAAGGTGCAAAGATACTGTTTAAGAAATTGGAACTTGGCAATTTTACTTAAGGAGACTTGGAAAATAGAAAGAAATTCAGAACATCGGAAAAGTTGTTTTTTTCCGAATGTAAGGAGAAGCGTGGGTGCCATATATCAATCACACATACCGCCACACAAGAAGGAATAAACAAAGAAACTAATGAATAATTGACATTTGACTTATGGATAGCAACAGATATATTTCTCGCCCCCAAAATTGTAAGATAAGTCACTACTGAAATGTAGGGTATAAACCGCATGAAAGAATGGGCAACCAAAGCACTGTAACAAAAGGTAAACTGTCCTAAAGATGGGGCAATGCGAAAAGAAAGACAATGTTGACGCACACAGCATATCGTTGACAAGTTGGCCAAAGAATGAAGAAATAAGACCAAGAAAAGAGCGTAACATCAAATTTATTATCTGAAGGAAAGAGAAATCCTTGAAGACAACAAAACGCATGGACGATCAGCATCTGGTCCTGATCACCCTCGACTTGTGAAGAGGAGGCCGTCATTTTTGTGTTTATTTTATGACGCTTCCAATTCTAAACCAGCAAGGGTTAGGAAGACTCGAGGTGATATCCCAGAACTTGTTCAGCGGGACTGAGAAAAGTCGCAGTACTCTTCAGTCAGTTTACGTGTGCGACGGTTGTGATTCAAACCACCGCCCCTGGAATACAAAACTAGGACGTCACTACTTTCCTATTCTTGTCGGTGAGGTTGTAGAAAAACATTTTATTTAAACCCCAGAAAAGCCAAACTCATTGCACGAAAATTTGGAAATATTCCACAGTTAAAAGTTGGCAAAGCTGAAAATGCAGTGCTGCTCTATGCAACGTAAATTATCTCCATCACCCTTAAACTCCGCTTGCTGTGTCATAATAGTGAGTAGTGTGTTCGGTATTACGCTCGCACAAAGCCAAAATTCGGGTTCTACCACTTTAATAGGCCCTAAGTTGAGAGTCGGTATTGTCTAGCGCTTCTTGCCATAAGCCGTGAACTTACTCTGAAAATTATTACTTATGAAAGACTGTTTTAAATGTCATCTAAATGACTGTGGAAGTAAGGGCGGAATGGTGTCTTTCACCGTCTGGCTAATCAGAGTGTTCGAAACTACATTTGTGAGAAATGTAACTTTTGGAAACACGAAATTATGAATATGAGACATGTGACTTCATTCAATTCTCGTTAGTCGGTCACTGTACTTCTGCTCTTAACATTCGTTTACGTACAATCTGGTAATGCGAGCAGACACACTTACAGTACAAAGGTTGGGAAACATAGTCGGCCAGGGAAGGTAAAGTTCACATATTTAATATTGTAGTTCGAATAGTCACGACTGTGTACTACACTAACATGATAGAAATAATAATAATAATAATAATATACGGACAGAGAAGTTACAGCAAATAGGCCAGATATAATAATTAAAAACAAAAAAGAGAGAACATGCACACTGATAGATGTGGCAATACCCGCAGACAGAAATGTTGTGCAAAAGGAAGGAAGCGGAAAAGAAGTTAAAATACAAGAGTTTGTGTATAGAGATACAGCGAATGTGGAACCTGAACTGTACGATTGTACCAGTAATAAATGGAGCCACTGGAATGGTAACGAGAAGTTTAAAGAAAAATTTGGAAACTATACCAGGAAAACACTCGATAGATTCACTACAAAAGACAGCTATACTTGGACCATCACACATAATACGGAAAGTACTGCAATGTGAAGCTTGAAGCCTGAGCGGTG
>Ga0123354_10016554_pt1 | contig 11555 bp, 10 predicted proteins | sample TergutLab28metaG_2_FD_97872 | JGI IMG/M metagenome (GOLD analysis project Ga0123354, IMG submission 97872) | Labiotermes labralis P4 segment gut microbial communities from Petit-Saut dam, French Guiana - Lab288 P4 | ecosystem: Host-associated > Arthropoda: Insects > Digestive system > Gut ... | reverse complement strand
TCACGAAGTTAACTTTACATTCGTACTTTAAATGTATCATGTATTATGCTGGTTTATTATTTTGTTCCGTTTATTGTCAGTAATCGTTACATTCTATTCTGAGTTTCAAACGGTCATAACTCCTTAACCGTCCAAAATCAGACACATGTTTATTTGAACTTTTTTGGTCACAAAGACCTAGGAAATCACCTCCTGCAGTTATGCCCTAAAGTCGTGAAACACCCTGTATATACACACACACGTATTTATATATATATATATATATATGATGTAGTTAAAAGCTCCGCTTACACCTACTTCATTTCATTTCTAGAAGGACTGACAAAACACACAGGAAGCCAATTAAAAGAAAACTGTTTTACTTCTGCTTGCCATACAGCAGAAAGTAGTTTTCTTCAGCACTACACGATCTGAGTTCTACACAACAAATACACAAATATAATCTTCACACTTGAGTACTGCTCCTGTCACTGAGGTGTACACATAAGCTGGTGCAATTATTTAAGTCACAGAGTATGTTTTAGAGTGCAAGAAAAAATGCAGTCCTAGGCATCGTGCAATTGTGAATTAACATCAACAAGATACAGCATCTCCCACTTCAACAAAAGGAAAACTGACAGTGTCCAACACCATTAAATGACTTCATGCATATAAACAAGCACAAAAAGCTTGTAACATAAAAACAATCCACAAAGAAGGGCGTTAAGCCACATGAATAGGAGGCAATATACAGAGTGATAAAAAAAGTGTTAACACTTGCAGTAGTCTGTTATTTGAATCTGAATCTTGGTTACACACTTGAAATAACAACAAAGCTGAAATGGAGGAGATTAAGATGGTTGTGCAGCCATCTCCCACAGTTGTACAAAACACATTTAACAGGCACCCCACATACAAGAGTTACCTTTTGTAACCACTCTGTACATACAACATTGAAATGTAAAAATTTGAGAAACATTTGCACAGCATTAACAAATACAATAAATTATGAATGACATATAAAATTTCCATTCACCCTAAAAAAACTAAACCTACTCGATCTTTTTGATTGCAAGGGACTTTCTTCCTCATCTGCACCCAGGGCAATCCGAGAATGGTTAATACCAGCCAGCCGTTGTCCAATCATGTGTCTAACCTCATCTGCTCCATCACTGCGTACCAGGTTTGCTGTAAAAAAGACTTCTTATATACAACACCTGCTGAACCAATCTCCAGTCTTCCAACCATGGACAAGCACAGAATTAAATGCCTCATGTTATGTTCGTTGTGCAACTCACGTCTGTCTACATAAGCGTGACAGAAGACAAACAACTGGAATGGTTTGTTACCAGAGCTTCCATCGCCTGCTGTCAAAGAAAAAGCACTGGGGGTTCCAACCCATCAAAATCTACTGAATGGTGTGTGAAAAATAGTACCCATAGTCTTCAGTATATTCACGTATACTTGCTTCAATCTGAAGGTGCGATGAGTGATCGAGGATGCCACACAATTTAGAGAATCAAATTAACTGAAAAACATATCAATGGAAAAATTTTTCATTTACGGTTGTCACAACATAAGATAAAACAACATTCAAAAACTCTTTGTAGAAACTGGATAAACACATAATGAATTATAAGTGCATGTCTATCCAGTCACACATTTTACCTCTAAAACTGTACACTTGATTTTGATTAATCTGGTACTAAGCATTTACATTAGAAGCTGTCAGTAAAATTTCATTTTGACTCATCACATGCAAAATATAACTAGTTTCTTATAAGAAATCAATCAACTTTTCTTAACTTTCTTGTCAACAGCCCCACCTTACCCCCACTAAAACTGATATGCTCCTGATCTGAAAGTTGCTGTTAATTTTTGATAACACTAATATAAACAGATAAATACATAAAACTATGTATTCATAACTCCAAATAGGGTGAATGGATTTAAACTCATATCACTTTGTCTGTAACAAAATGCAGTGTACTACTGATATTTATTTCTCTCCTTCCATTGTAGAAGAACATAAAAACTTGTGTGCTTAAATGTCACTTGATGAGTTGAACAACGTAAATGAAAAAATTAAAAACATACATATTCTTACAATCAATACTTAAATGTTGCATTACATGAATGGAGACTGAACACAAACCAAAAGAAAACAAACCAGGTAAGTTATGTAAAGATATTCAGTCTATTTCACACACACACATGTTTCTTATCCAAAGTTCACGTGCGTGAGATAAACAATTTACCAACACAAAAGAAATACGTTTTAACTGTCTGTATGACTTTAATCAACAATAGATGAATATCAAGGCAGAGAAAGTATATAATACTCCAAAGGATGCATATGAACACTGCGTACATTCTGGCACAACGTTCCACTCTTATTCTGTGTGCATTTTCTTCCTGGCAACACTGATGGCAAAAAATGCACCTAATCTGGCTATTCCCATGACAAACAGTAAGAGTTCCATATTTTTTTAAAATTCAACATTCTGATATGACCAAAACTGTAAAAGATTTAAATATCAAGAACAAAGCCATGTGCATTGTTCCTTGTCTGATAAGAACAGTACAAAAAATAGCTACAAATAATCAAACATTAAATTAAGTCTTTCATCAAAAAACCAAAATACACAATTAAAAAAGCATTCAAAAAGAATTTTTTTCAAGCAGATACTTCTGGAAGAAAAAAAATGGCTGAAAAATTTAACACTGAAAAGAAGTGAATGAAAGAATAATCTTTTGCAGCAAAAATGGAATTGAAGTCAGCCAAAATCATGCATCTCATATTCATATAAAGCCCACTATTAAATAAACAATTTTCTTTAAGTAGTCTTAATATTAACAGAGTAATTACCCTTTAGAAGCCATCTCTGCTTCTGTCTTCAGGTAAAGGAAAGCACCTGATCTGATAGTGCCCTTAAAATTAGCTATTCCAAGTCACTGGGCTAACTCTGAGTTACAACACACTGAAAAAAATTTTCCTTATATAATTGTAAACTAAGGTACCACATGAACTTTCTTTCATGGGATACTCCTACCTTGTATTCCTATCTGACAAACATAACATATGCAGGACATGTGGTTCCCAGTTTAAAATGGGAAACATGCAACTGCAACATGAGATACAGTATCACTAAAATACAAATACGAAGCACACAGTGTTAGCTGTTATATTACAATCCCCAACTGGAAGAGAATTCCATCAAATATTCCACCAAACACACCATTACAACGAAAAGTATGCAGATAAGTGCATTTCCATTTTAATGGAAAGCATTATCTAACACTTACACCACAGAATTTCATTTTTGTGAAAATAAAAGAAACCATTAGAATGAGATATTAAGAACAGTTGTGAAGTCGACAGCCTTCCCACACCCTAAAACAGCCCAAAAAGTCACACACAGACAGATAAGGAACATAATGTATATGCAAAGTGCAAACAAGTGCAACAATATTACAACAATTTCTTACAGTTGCTCAGTAATTACTTATAAGCTAAGGACTGGCATTCGATGTAACAAAGATACCATAACTAATGCAGGAAGCCCGCAGAAATTAAGATCACCTTCAAATAAAGTCATATGAAAACATCACATAAAAGATCTGTAACCTAATTCATATAAAAGAATTCACAAAAATTTGAAAAACCCAAAAGAATTCCACACCCTGCCATCACATAAAAAGCTTATGATAAAAATAGTTAAGATATTATGCCTATGTGGCCAACGGCAATGGGCATAATACAGATATGAGCTGTGTTTTTATCTGTCAGTACATGACAGCACTCAAACCTTCAACTTGTGAATCAGAAAACAGGCCAAAAGTCACACTATCTGCTGTGGCCCCATATGTTTCAAGTCTGAGTTCAAATACTACAATAATTTTGGATATGTTGGTCATATCACGTAAAATTAAAAAATCCTTATTACACCTGAATGGGAGGAAAAAATTATTGCATTGCATCTCATTGGAAACAATGAAAAAAATATATAACATTTATATGCAATGACCCCAATTAAAAACAACTATGACCAACAACATTAAGATATTGAGGATTTAAATACGTGCATATGAGCAAACATGCAAAGACATCTTAGCACAATAATGCACTACTTAATACTTTATGCAGAGACAACCAACACAATTCTTGTTCTTAGTAATCACGGGTTTACAGCACATATACCGCATACACAATAGAAATAGAATTCCTAAGAATTTAATAAGTTTTATCAAGGTACACTGTCTCATAATGTGTTTTGTAGCAATCTAGCAATATGTGAAAATGACACAAATTAATATAATCAGTACAACATGCAATGCAAATGCAGGAGTAACTGTGTTTCTGCTGTTACATCAAGATCCCTAAACATAATGCAAGTTATGGTTCATGGTTCATTCTTTTTAAAAGGTAACTGTTAAAAACTATTGACTTTTGAACTTACAACCCACACACCATCCACGCCTGACCAATCTTATTCAATCACACTAAAGACATGCCTGAAGGGGACCTATCTTGAGCACTACAGTGGATAACTAATTGATGGCCATAATATACACCCTCTCACTACCAATCTAAAGGAATTATTCAACTCTAGCAGTGCCAAGGTCAAACCCATTGACCCCATTAACTGAAATCCCACATACCTCTTGTACAGCATACAGCATTCCAAAACACTTTTACATTTCACCAGAGCACACGGTAATCAAAGTTTCTGTTTATATGTGTACTTCTTTACCAAATACTGTCTTGTACACTAGGTATAAAACTACTAAACCTATACCCATAGGGAATAGAGGGGGGGGGAGGATCACCTTACAATTTATATCATGTGCCATATTACATGTCAAGTCCACACCACATCAGGGGAATTTACACCAGCAGAATAACTTCAAGTATTAAATGTGGTTAACTTATTCTTTTTTTGCAACCAGGCAATTCTCACTCTTCTCAATACTACTTTTGTACAGACATAATTGCATTTGTGGCACTATTCACCTAGTGGTGTAAATTACATCTGGAGGCTATGGTATACATTTCTACCCAACTCTAAATAAAAGTGGAAAATTTAATCCTTTCATTTACAAATCATACTTGAAAGCATGATGTATGTCAAGCAGGGTGCCTGGCCAAATGGTGTTACATACCACCTTCAATTCTGAATGCAATAATTGTGAATAATTTAGAGGGGACTTCAATAACTCAACAATCCGTCAAACTGCTCAAAATGTTAACATAACATGCATTTTACCAGTACAATAAAATGGAATGAAACCATCCAATTAAAAAATAGTACATATGATGATATATCATACACTGAATTCAAAGGGTCAGGAATCACTGAAATGTCCAGTTACTCAGCAGGTGAATAAACTCCTTACTTCCACACAGACTAAGATCATTATTGTGTCTACAAATTCCCATTCAATCAGTGGAAACTATTTGAGTCAAATTTATTTCCCACCCTCATACCTAATTTCTTAAACATTCAATTCAGTATCATTATTATTATCATCATTATTAATATTTTCAGATTCTTAAGATTCCATAGTCCTTCACATACAAAATTCAATGTTGCACAGAATTTAGTTTTGTCCTACTAAAACCTGCAATAGATAAACCTGAAACCCAAACCTACTTTGACATATGACAAAACAGATGTGCATGCTGGCCAACATGAAGTACATCTAAGTTAAACAAGCAATTATGACATGTGAACTACACAAACTTTTGTAATAAACAGTAAATGCTGTAATAATACAAAAATATACAGGAATTATGACAGTTAATACTTGACCCCACAAGATCCATTTGTGCTAAAGCCTAACAGGCTGTTCTACGCAGCGTGCATACGACATGACATCCTGGCTTCCGCACGTCAAAAACGCCCACGTTAACTTCTGCTTTACAAATACACATAATCTTCATACGACTAATATAGAAGTTTATTTTAAATTGGAAACGGCAGTTTTATCTCAACAAAAATTGTTAAAGTGCATCATCCAAAGTCTATCACACATTTCAGTTTCATATGCTGTGTGTTAACCGGGGAAAATTTTTTGTGGTTCACAAATATGAGTATACCAAGGTTTTTTGTTGTGACATAAATTACTGCTGTTATTCATGAATATGCAGTACAGTGTAACACCAAGCATTTTTATTGTGGAAATCTGTATGTGAAGAAACAAACCTATAAAAACACGTCATCGCAAACTTAAGACACTTTCTTGTTACGAATCCAAGCAGATCAGCCATATATCGACTGATATTTCCACAGAGCAGATTCCCATCAAAGTAGCGTGAACAATCACTACATGTGCTTTCAAAAGAAACATTAGATGATACTGGAATGCTGTCAGAAACATGTCCACAATAACCTTTAAGATGCATATCCCAGGTAACAATGTATCAAAGTAATGTGTTACACAGTCACAAACTTGCTATGTTTGAGGCCAAACAAATTTGTAGTTGTGCAAAAAATTCAGTATTGGTTAAGACAGTAAGATTTTGTAACTGGTACTAAGAAACGGTGTGTAGTGGTGAAGCCAATCCACTGCAAACTTATTTTAAAGATGTGATCACTTAACCAGTCAAACAAAAATAAGATGGCAGTCAGCAGATAATCCACACACAAGGGACAAACTTAAACAAATCATCAGGCACAAAGTATCTCCTTTTTAGACAAAAACTTAAGTTTTTAATAATCCATCTACAACATGTCAAGGATGTATAAGAGGTGAATATCATTTCCAATGCCTGCTCTAACATGTAGTAAGTTACATAACATAATGAAAATTAATAATGTAGATTCCATGTGTAATTCTGTATATTTCATGAACAGGTCTCACAATTAGCTGGACACCCCACAGAATGAACACCTTAGAAAAGTGCATGGGGAAGTTTCAAGGAATTACATTTTTCTGTAATACAGCCAATTAAAATCACTCTGCCATTGCACAAGAGGCCATTCGAATGTTAAATGTTCACTGATTTATGCAGGCTCATCAACAACTGTCTTCAGTCATACAGATTACCTTGAAAGATATACCAAATTCTATGATACGTAACAAAGTTGCTCTTTCAGAAAGGAAAAAAATGAAACTGATATCTCTGGACTCACCAAAGTAAAGGTAAAGGTAAATTCACCCTACAACAGGCCATGAAGGCCCAGAGGGAGAGTAGAAGTGTAGCTCTACTCTTTCCTTAACCTCAGCGCTAGATGGGGGTGGGTGGTGAACGCCACACCCCAGCTGCTTTAACCCCAGGAAAGATCTGGTACCCATTGTATAGGAGGCTGGGTAGGCCCCAGGGCCGGTCTGGACAGTGCGGAAAATCTCACCCCAACCAGGATACAATCCCCAGACCGTCCAGCCCATAGCAAGCCACTATACTGACTGAGCTATCCCGGCCTACACCGGCTCGACAAGATAAAGGAAAAGTAATTGATGGAGTATTTTTATACTTAGACAAGCTTTCTAAATCAATAGCATTCACATAAACGAAGACATCTGAAAGATACACACAGTGCTACAAAAACGTAAAATATATGCATGAACTGAACTGTGAAAACAGTAATGTGAGTCTATATACATAGTGTATTGGAAAACATAAGAAAGTTAATTTCTGTGCAGCCAAGAATATATATTTGAAAAAACTGACTCTAGGGCAGGCATGTTGAACTTATGAAATGTTAACATGCACCTGCTGCTGCCTATGTGCAGGCAGCCTGACATTAGACATTCAAATAGAGTGCTATGAGAGAAGTGCTAAAGGACATTCACACCAGAAGAACTCTTCGTGACTTATATTGCTATCTCAGTTGCTTCCACCACACAGACTCTTCTGCCGCGCACGTTCATGGCACAGGCTTGGCATGCCTGTTCTAGCACAGTATTCCTATACGTGAAATTATTATTTGTAACTTACCTCCTTTCTTTTCAAAATAAAACAAGCCAAACTAAAACATAAAACTGCATACTTAGCAGTAAAAGTATAGCTAATTACAGTACTACATATTCAAAAAACTTTTCCTATATATACGACAAATGCTTCATGCTCAAACATAACTGAAAAGGACACTATTTTAAGTCAAACCAAGAAAACTGAACATTACCTATAGCGTTATTGCAACAGAACACCACTGTGAGGAACACCAGTGATCCCACAGCCCAAATTATGCCCATAACAACTGCAACACCATCTAAACCAAGTATGGTGAATGGCTTTGGTGGTTCAGGCTCTGGTGGAGGAGAAGGGCAACTTGATTCACAATCCACACAACTGCAGGCAGGCACATCAGGCTGGAGGAAGAACACAGTCAACAGACAACCTTTATCAAATCTGAAGCTTTCATCGTGATTGAATGCCGTACTAGGCAAACAGCCTCATCACTGTTATGACATGGCTGACTTCCGGGCTCGTTTCATTGCAAACAATAACTTCACCCTGAAGATTCAAAATGCATGCCAACAGCACCCTTAACCTTCAAATGATCCACATTTACAAATGCAACACATGTTAAAAAAAAAAAAAACCCTGAAATTAATTTTACATACTTAGGCAACATGGAAAACCACTGCATTTTTAAGACATGCAGCACAATCTCTGATTACTTTTCCATAAAATGCTGTTTATTTCATAAATGTATCTTTTTTTGTTCAAATAATATGTTCCCCATTACCCACGCACTAAAATTTAAATACCAACCCTGTCATTTCAAGGTTATGATGTTAATGATGTTATGGCAACAGTGAAATGTTCAGCAAAACAGTACACTCTGTTACCCACAAAATCTGTACACAGCCAATGTACAATCATATACTGAAAGGATATTACCATCAGGACTACTACACTAATATTTATAAGCCACTAAATTAACAAAAACTCTGATAATTTAAAACAAAGATTTTAATGGGTGATATGTTAAACAGTAGGAATGAACAAACAACACTTATTCAGTCCAACAAAATATAGGTTTATTTCATTCAATTCGTTACCTTGACATGAATGCTAGAATTGCATTTTACGATCTTCCTCTTTAGATTCTTGTACCAACTGATGATAATATTAACCGGTAACATTAATCTTTTTTGGAAGCCATTCCTGTGTGTTTATTATTAAACAAACCATGCTTATTCAGTGTAGCACAACATAGTTTATTCTAATTCAAGTGGTTACCTTAACATGCATATAAGTCAAGGTAACCATTTGAATTAAAATAAACCTGTGTTGTGTTAGAATGAATAAGTGTGGTTTGTTGGGTAATAAACAAAATGGGATGGCTTCCATTAAGATTACAGTAGTGATGAACTACAAATTGCAAAAAGGGCATGGCCACCTAGCACAGGAAAACACTGTACAAAATATTACTGTGAACATGTGGCACCATTACAAGTAACGCTCCATGAGACATGTAGTTCATTCTGCATTCTTGAGGGCTCACATGCTAATGTTACTGGATCCAGCATGTATGAGAATGGAGATATTCTAGAATGAAATGTGTTTCTGCACAAAAAAGCAATTAATAACCTTGCCCACAGTATGCATAATTGCAGGTGAAAGATTGTTATTGCCCAGCAATTATCTCTGCCCTTTACTCACTGACACACTACTTGAAACAGCTGTAAAACTTGAAATATTCCATTAAATTAAGAATGCCCCACCCAGATCATCCAACAATGCATAAAAGAAGTAGGTGAAGAATGTATAACAAATACACATATCATACATGCATATTCATGAAATCCTCTTCATTATTTGATGAACGCAGCCTCAAAAATAATGACTGAAAATCAGGCCATTAAAATATTCATCTCACTAGTGGTTACAATTCTTACATGAAAGACTTTTGCTTTTGCCACTTGTATACAATGACATGAATTCGAAGGTATTTAAGACAATATAACAAGTGAAAGCCCATATAAATTTTGTATAAAATATCTAATTAACACCATAAAACCCCATTTTTTACCCAAAATGTATACCCTTCCTTGAATGTTTACAAGATTAATGAGTAATATAAACCAGCAATCAAGAATGGTAGCAAACATAATGAAAAAATGGTGGGGTTCAAGGGCAAACATACAGTAAACCAAAACATTCAACAACTCTTCAAACACAGGAATACCCACATATCAATTACTTGGATACTATTTGTCTAACAATGACATTCAATTTTAGTACCTGACCTAACCAAATCACAAAGGCATACTAAAGGTATGGGAAGCTCCACACAATCAGATCTTATACTAGAGACATAAGGAGAAGACATCTTTGCGCTCCGGCGCTCTACTACTGAGGGAAGAACTCCCACCACATACTAGGTAAGAAGCAGATGGGACCCTGAATACATACAGCATGCCTACTCTTGACAAGAATAAGGCCCTAGTCCACTGCTGGTTATTATATACTGTCTGAGCTGATCAATAATTTTCACTCAAGTGACTGTTCATAAACCTGAACTGGAATCAAATGGCAGCAGTAGCTGTCTCAGCATTATTCTCAGTGCAGCAACAAGTGACACTTGATCATATGTCAATGAATTTACAGAGATACTGTATCAAGAACTTGCATCAGCAGACAACACCACAATCATCATAGTACTTTGGACTTTATGAAAACAAAAGGTCTAAAAAAAATTATCACAAAACACATATAATGAAACATGCAGATTTACAATGAAACCTTGCAAGTTACAAAAACAACTCCACTGCCAGTATACATGCTTGTACAGTGTCACTCAAAATACAAATACAAAATCTAGTGCAGAAAAATGATAAAAACCAATCTGAATATCAATATTTCTGACTTTACAAAAATTTATCTTGTGTATTTTCTATTACCTCAATATATAAAATACAAAAATCCTACTGTATAGTGTTGTTCACATGTCACAAATCTGCCATGTTGGTCTCCCATTCCAACAATTGAGCTTTTTAAATTGGAATGTGTTTGTAATGAATTTGGTGAGTCAACTGGTCTGATATCTGTACCTAATCAGAAAATGCATACAAATATCTAAGTAATATACTTCTGATAGATAGGAGATGGCATCCGAGTGTACTGGATGTGTGAAGTTTTAGGGGAGCTGATTGTGATACAGATCACTATCTGGTGATTGCAAAGGTTAGGGAAAGATTAGCAGTGGGTAAACAGGCCGCAGAGAGGGTTGATAGGCAGAGATTTAACTTGAGGAAGCTAAATGAGCCAGAGGTTAGGAAACAGTATCAGATTGAGATTACAAACAGGTTTGCAGCTTTGGAGAACTCGGATGATGACGAGGATGTAAATAGGAATTGGGAAAACATTAAAGAGAATATCCAAACCTCAGTGAAAGAGAGTCTGGGTTTGGATGAATTTAAGCAGAATTAACCCTGGTTTGATGAAGAATGTTTAGGTTTTTTGGATCAAAGGAAGCGGGCTAAAATTCAGTGGATATAGGATCCAAGCCAAAGCAATGTAGATAATCTGAACAAGGTAAGGCATGAAGTTAGCAGGCATTTCAGGAACAAAAAGAAGGCATATCTGAGAGCTAAAATTGAGGAACTTGAAACTAACAATA
>Ga0123354_10016553_pt1 | contig 11555 bp, 4 predicted proteins | sample TergutLab28metaG_2_FD_97872 | JGI IMG/M metagenome (GOLD analysis project Ga0123354, IMG submission 97872) | Labiotermes labralis P4 segment gut microbial communities from Petit-Saut dam, French Guiana - Lab288 P4 | ecosystem: Host-associated > Arthropoda: Insects > Digestive system > Gut ... | reverse complement strand
GCACTATGGCCCTGGGGTCGACTCAACCTCTAACAGAAATGAGTACCAGGAGCATTTCCTGGGGGTAAAGGCGGCCGGTGCGTAAGGCTGACAACCTTACCACCATCCTGTGCCGTTGTCATGAAATCTGGGAACCTTAACTCCCTGGAACCCTCTGGGCCTGTCCAGGCCTGTAACGTGACTGCTGTACCTTTTTACAAACACACTCTCAGATTATATAATATTCATTGTGTTTCCACAGCTACAATGTTTGCATCAAAGCAGCACCTCAATATTGCATTCATACGTGCATTGTCTTGTTTTGAATATGTAGCTGGAACTGCCAAGAAAGAAAAAGGTTTCGAAATAACCGATGCTAAAGTTAAGACTTATTGACTGAAATTTCAGAACAGCTGTTGGTCTAAATGTCGATTAAAAGGTCTCTGTGCCTTGTGATGTTTCACCTTTTAAAGCCTAAGACTTACCATATGTACCACTAGCTTTAACATTCAGAAATTCTGTGTTCTGCCCACAAAGCATTTATGTGTTTTGCTTGTATCTCAGAACAAACAGCGATTTTTTTCTATACAGCAATAACTTATCGGTTTTTATAACCGAGGCAGCGAGTGTTTACTGCGCGGTACGAACTGGGTCTTTAACTCAGATTCAGTTTTGTCCTTAGAGGGTTAAGATGGTCTGCTTTAGAACAACCACAGAGTGAACGTCGAGCGCCTTGGTCAGGGTGTCATGAACACAACCGGTACATCAAATGGGCGGTGATCAAGTCTGACATAGAGGGCTGCCGATGTACAAAACATGGCTTGTGAAGGGCTTTATAAAAAACATAACTGTCCCGCACAGAGCAGTGGAGCCATGTAATCCTTTGTAACGTCGTTTCCCGTAAGTGACAATATCTTGTGAAATTTGGCAATCCATATTTATTTCTGGCAAACGAAGTTCATGGCACCGAAAGCCTGTAAAAATGCTAAAAGATGCACGTAGGTAGGTCTGCACCACGTAGCTGAGATTCTGACAACGGTGATGATGAAGATTCGAGTGTTCTGGGATGTTACGCCTTGTCCGTTGCTGAATTTCTACCGCCGTATAGAAACGCTCAAACCCTGAAGATGGAGGCAAAAAACTCTTCCGAAACGTCGGCATTTGCACGTTTACACGTCGTCACGTCACAGAATACTTAAATCTTCAAAACCGCACAAGTTAAAAGTTTTTAAAATCCTTCAACATTACACTTTATAGCAACCGCGCTGCGGGGAGGATTCGAAACCCGGCAGAGTCAAAAGACAGTGCTTGTCGTCTGAGCGTCCAGACCGGCTGTAGGGCCCAGCCAAACTCCTATGTAGTCGTAGCGGAGTTCTTTCCCTGGGGCGAAGCGGCCGGGGCGTGAAGCTAACCTTTCCCATTTAGTGCCGAGTTTAAGAACGCGTGGAGCTATACCTCCGTTTCCATATGTCTTTATGGCTAGCAGAGGGGCAACTTTACCTTTATTTTTCCTTTATCTATACTTTTAACTTTACTGTCTCTTTACCCGTCAATATTTCAAGCTGGCTACAAAACCTCCCAGGCGGCTGCATAATTTGCAAAGCCAATGTTAATTAGTGACTTCTGATTGCGAAAATAATTTACGACTTCACTGCATGGTCTACTGTGTAGTTCAGTCGGTGTAGCGACTGACTACGCGCTGGATGATCCGGGATCGAATCCTGGTGGGGACGAGATTTTCCGCCCGTCCAGACCGGCCCTGGGGCCCACCCAGCCTCCTGTAAAATGGGTACCGTGTCTTTTCAGGGGGTAAAGTGCGGCCGGGGCGTGCTGCTGACCACTCACCCCCTTCTAGTGCCGCAGTCATGAAAGAGTAGAGCTATACCTCTGCCCACCTTCTGGGCCACACCGGGCCCGTAACGGGATCACTTTACCTTTTTAGTGAATTGTTTACTAGTTGCTCTGTTTTCTTGTTTGTTTGATTGTTTTTGGTACGTAATTCAAAGGATGGAATTTTCGGCGAAGTTATTCTAAGAACAAACGTGAAATTCACCTTGGTTACAAGGCTAAATGCAGACTTGCCTCCAAGCGTAAACATAACTCACGAAGGAGTGCAAACATAAATGTCAGATTTGCAGCGGTAATAAGTCTGCAGGTTTTGTATAGTTCTTTTGCGCCAAAAAATTTCAAATGTCGGTATATATGACAGAGGTTACGTGTGCTGATCGTAATTCATGAAGCGTCCCTGCATAATAAGGGACACGTGGGTCTAAATTCAATTCAGAGACGTGTTCTTTGTACGTGTATATCGACAAACATACACATAGAGACCACACGAGCGTAAAAGTGCTGTCCATTCGGCATTCAATGAGAAAATAAAAAAAGTCTTCATTACTTCGGGCTTTGGGTACACGGCTTGTTAAATTTGTGAGAGAGAGGTTTGTGAGAATGTTTTCGTAGTTAAATTTGAGGTTCTTATTGTGCTGTATATATAGGATGTATTCCGCTTGAATATGAGGCTCGGCAGTCTTGTAGGCAGTTATACCAGTCTTTCTGTTCCCTCCACTATGACGATGGACGCAGTAGGTCCCTCCGAAACTAATGAGGTGTCACCTCCGTGAAGGCATGAATCTTGGCTTTCCTAATTATTGATTAAATTCTTGGGGTAGCGCGATAACAAATCGGAGTTACAATTTATCATTACTCCCTAGCTACAGGGTTTCATTGTTCATCACTAAAATTTGAGAACATAAACTTGAAAAATTTTATGTTCTGTTGACCGTGCATCTCTATATAATCTTGTAAATGAAACCAACTTGGTGCACAATATATTTAGTATATTTCGTCAATTTTATTTACAACCTCTACTTGTTTCGGACCTCTCCAGGTCCATCATCAGGAGGAATAAATTTATTTATGCGACAGTTGGTATTATGTTATTCTGTATAGCTAGCTATACAGAATAACATAATACCAACTGTCGCTTAAATACAGTTATTCCTCCTGATGATGGACCTGGAGAGGTCCGAAACTTGTACAGGTTATAAATAAAATTGACGAAATACTCGTATACTGAGAATATTGTGCAACAAGTTGGTTTCATTTATAAGATTATAAACTTGAAAGTGACTACTTTCCTCCGCTGAATAATATAATGTTGTTGTTTTTGTTATTGTTGTTGCTGTTGTTGTTGTACTTTCAGTGGTAATCTCGTATAAAGACATGCCAACAATATATGTCGGGCACGCGATATGTGCGGGACTCTCTAGCATTATTAGCAGGTCTGTGGCTGGCGTCGTCATGGAAATTGATGGATTTTGTTACAGTAAACGTCGTAAATTAAAAGTCAATCTTCCATGTCTGGCCCAAGACTCATCCTGTCAAAACATTTCTGAACCTATTAAATAGTTGAGTGAAAAACACGAGCACACAAAATATAATTGTATATACTCTAACGTTGAGTCCATCTGTGAATACATCCACACAATTCCATTCGTCTCTGCATGTTCAAATATGTACACTGTAGACTAAACTTACAGACTACGCATGTGTATATATAAACACACGCACGCACGGTCGCACACACGTCACGTTTGGAGTGTTGGATCCCCATATGAACTTGCGAGCTTGGATGATCACATTTATTCTTGGACGATTGTATCTTAGAATGTGATGAAATAAATTCATTTTTATCACAGAAAAACTGTGCGCAGAATTTTAAGCGTTTATGTAATTTATTGTAACGCCAACTCCCACGTGTACAGCTATAAAGATGTGTGAAATATAGCCGTGGTGTCTAAAAGCAAATCTACGGAACGTGGTAGATTGGAACTTCCTTTACTCCTGACCTAAACGCAAAAAGTAAAAGTAAAACGCACCGTTGTACAGGCACTGAGGTTCTGTACAGGCCTTACGGCCCGTAGGGGAAGTAGGGGTATAGCTCTACTTTTTCTTGGCCACGGCACTAGAAGGGGGTGAAGGGTCAGCGTCACGCCCCGGCCGCTCTTTGCCCCCAGGAAAGACCCGGTACCCATTGTACAGTAGGCTGGGTGGGCCCCAGTGCCGGACTGGACAGGTGCAGAAAATCTCTTCTCCACCGGGATTCGACCTCCGGACCGTCCAGCCCGTAGCCAGTCGCTATACTGCCTACACTACCCGGCCCACTGACCTAAACGTACCTTTACGAAAATACCATTTTACACATCCCTTTACGAACTGCACAGGGTCTGGAAAGAGAAGTCGTGTCTGCCTCTTTGCAGCGCTGTACAAGATTAATGGCAAATCCGAGAGTCTTGGCGGTGTTCAAGAGCAGAACGGTGAGCACCTCTACTGCCCACACCACTGTTACTAGGGCAGTAGTTCGAATCCTGCGCATTTTATAGTTTATTTAATGACGCTGTTAAGACATTATAGAATCGAGTGAATGAATGTTAGTGAAGAATTAACTTGAAAGAATGTGTTTAGGAAGCAGTCATGGCCTACGTAAGGTACTGTCCAGGTACTTGGAGAATTGGTTCTTCTGGGACATTGCACTCCGTCACTGGGTGTTTGCTGAACAGCGTTTACGACACTGAGTGCAGGTTGTCCATAGTTTCGATACTATGTCGTGGCCTCATCTTCGGGGGTTCATAGTCCAACCTTTTACTGTACTCCTGACCCTCATCCTGAATGGCATATAGTCCAGTTCTTTAACGAACTATTGTCACCAAAAGATAAGGCCAGTTCACGGTCACTAAAGTTTGCGCAACGAAAAACCAGTGACGGAGCGCACTGTACCGGAAGAACTGGGTTTTCAAATCCATCGCCTAGCAATTCCGAAAACTCGTATGCTTTCCAGTTTCCTTGTGGTGTAACTGGGTAAAACCGTGCGAAGCCTCGCGGTAGTCGCTATGAACCGGACGAGACATATGCCGAAAAGAAGACGGACGCGGTGCCCTTTAGCCAGTTTCTTCGGTTGCATCGTGTGGCTTCATATCGTCATGCTACCGGATACAATTCGCTTCTCACAGATGTCGCTGTGTTAATGGGGATGTAAATAGTCCTGTGTGTCTGTGAGAGACATCCGTCAGATGGATGTGAACAAGAGTATCGATCCGTTCCGCCTCTTCCTCAGTTGTGGCCGTCATGCCACTCACACACAGCTTCTGCATGCGCGCGATATGCTCTGTCCTCCCGATACAGCGAACTGAACAAAAAGATTTAAAGCATTCTTTGACATAATGTTATTAAACGGACATTTGCATACTTTCACGTCAACATTAAACTCGTAAAATCAACTCCTCGCCTACCACCAGGTTTAAACATAAAAAAGTGCACGTACTTTCTGCCCACAGAGTGCGTGTCTTTGTTTTGTGCAGTTTGAAAACAAATAGCTATTATTTTGCTCTGCTGCACAAACCGATTTCTTCTTGTAATGTATACGTCGTGTGTTTACTTTGCGACACGAAATGAATTTTTAAATCCATTCAGGTTAATTTTTCGTTTGTTTGGTTCTCATAAGTAGCACATGGAACGTCCCAAGGCGAGTATGCGTTGGTCAGGCACACTAATTATAAGATATGCTGATCGCCAAGGCTCTACTGATTGACCGACTGACTTACTGAATGAATTAATGGATGAATGAATGAATGTCAGTTGCAAAGTGGGCTGGATTTGGGCTATTTTTGGTAGGGGTAGAACAAAGGTATCCTCACTTCCCAGTCACACTAAATGCATTAATTTTAAGCCATATGTTAGTAAAGTAAACAAGACTAGAATTTGACTGCGTGGTTTACGAATGTTTCTGTTTGTTAAATTGAGTTTAATTTAATAGAATTTGTTATAAAATTGCTGTTGCACAAGAATACAGACTTGCGTAATATATTAGCCTTTCACGTGGAACATTTTACTGGAATACAGAGATGCATGCTTGGCTGCTAAGAGTCCCTACCTTCTACGATAATTACAATAAGCCTAGAGATAGGCGTACATATCTCTGTGGCTTAGAATTTTGTATATTAATTAGTATCAAAATTCTAAGAAGCTTTCATGGATAAGAAGTCGCGGCTAACAAAAATATTCGATTTGACTTGAGATTAACGTTTTTATCTTAACAGAGAAGTATGCTTGTTACGCAATCACCTGCCATATTTTGTCCGTAATGGTTGAAGTCCAGTCTGTTTTTATAGACATGTCACGGCAAGCGAGAGGCAGGTATCCTGCGTTAATGAAAGTTCACCTATAACGTGCCACGAAGGCCCAGAGGTGGAGTAGAGATATAGCTTCACTCTCTCTTTAATTCTGCCTTAATACGCCCCTAAAATTTGCGAGTATCTGATCGAAATATTTTGGCACACAAAAGCTAGTGTAAATGCATTAGCTTACGTACGTAATGCGTCCTTCTTTTCCATATATACCTCATGGAAGAAATTTGTTCATACTGACGAATTTTGGGGCGTTCGCGAGAAAAAGTTACAATATTTTACACACTGGCTCCCGCATTTGGCTCTCCGGGTGTCCTCATATGACTGCTTGAAAATCACTAAGAGAATTTAAATTAGTTTTATGTTAGAGAGTTTTACTAAAATTTCCCTATGCATACCAGTTTTATTTAAAACCAAGTTTCAGTGACGGCCATTTTACACGAAGACTTTGAGACGCACCTCGAGCATAACATCATATTTAATGGGCGAAACAACCTTTCAAAGAACACTGTTTACAAAGATGAAGTGAACATAAAGTTGTCTCTGTGCACGTTATGAAGACATATTGGGGAGCAGCGGCACAGCTCCAGTCATTCTGAAGGTCGATACTAGATGTAGGTGAGGGGTCAGCTTCCCGCTGTGGCCGCTTTACCCCAGGAGAAATAGCCGTTCGCTACCCGTTGAATAAGAGGCTTGGCAGGTCCTAGAGCCGGTCTGTAAGTTTTGGAGAAGACAAAATATCTTTCGTTTCTGAATGAAGTCCAATTAAGATTCTCCAGTTGTCCAGCTCGTAGCGATTCACTATACCAAGCACATTATTACGGCTGGAGTGAAAAATCGAAGACATAACATAACATCCCTAACACTTTTCTCGTAATCATAAATTTTAGAGGTAGTGTAAACAAAATGACTTTTAATCCTGTGTCGTATAACTGTTGAATTGTTGGCCTGTTTTTGATCAAATTATGCACTGTAGTTTATTTCTTGCAGAATGAGATGGGCTGGGCATGTGACGCGTATGGGTGAGGAGAGGGAGTGTATAGGGTCTTGGTGGGGAAACCGGAGGGAAAGAGACCACTAGGGAGACCTAGGCGTAGAAGGGTGAATAATGTTAGGATGGATCTCCAGGAGGTGGGATGTGGGTATACGGACTGGATTGGGCTGGCCCAGGATAGAGACAGGTGGCGGACGCTTGTGAGTGCGGTAATGGACTTTCGGGTTCCGTGAAATACGGGGAATTTCTTGACTAGCTGCAAACCGGTTAGCTATTCAAGAAGGATTCTGCACCATGCAGTAAGTAAGTTAGTAAGTTTATTTCTTGTCCGCCAAACGTTTCTTTATTTACAGTAGAACATCAAGAGTAAAAAATTAGAGTTTGAAATCTAGAAACAGTAACAGAACAGAACCGTCTGAATTGTAAGCTATGCTCTTATTTCGAAATTTTTTTTTCATATGAATGCAATGAGACAGTGTGGGATACACGATAGGTACCTCTACAGAGAAGGCACATGAAGGCACATGATGGCTTACAAACACCAAATATTTAGAAATTCTAAACAGTAATGAACTATAATGAGACACAGGTACAAAGAAAAGCGCTCTGCCACCAGAGTTATATATAATACCTTCCCCGAAAACATAATCGGATTTCCCAGGACCATAATACCTTTTCTTGCTACACACAATAAGCACGGCGCGCTGTCATAACTTGGAAGATGTTTTTTATTTCGACAGAACTTCCACAGCTTGATAAATCCTTATTAATCTAAGGTGTAAAAAGTTCTCGAATGATGTTCATAGGTGATAATCCACGTGTAGTTTTAGTCAGCAAGCGCACTAAGCCGACTACAACACGGAACAATGTTACAAGCAAACCCCCTAAACTCTTCAGAATTCATTAAAGAGATACGCGGATATATGAAATTCAGTCTTTGAGTTTTAAAACGTGATGCTTCATGGCGTCACTTTAAAGGAATGTCAGCTATATTAAATTAAGCATCTCATGTGTCAGTGCACACAGGAAGGTTTATCTTTAAAATAAAACAAGCGAGGCTTTAATGAAGTAGGCCTGCTGTACTTTAGAGACTCGGCGGTGTGGACGTTGTTCGTCAGCTGGCCTCTACCTGTTCGGCTTCCTTTTCTTTTGTAAGGAATTTTCCATGTAATTGTCAACTGGCGTTTTCTGCTCGTAAGATGAAGGTTTCTTTTTTTTCATTACTGTTGGGTCTTTAATGATAAGATGCGCAATTGAGGTTAAGAATCGAACGGTCCAGACCGGCTCTGGGGCCCACCCAGCCGCCAATTCAGTGGAAACAGAGGATTCTTTCCCTGGGTAAAGTGGCCGTAGCGTGATGCTGTCAAGGTCCTTCCAGCTGTGACCGAGATTAATAATCAGTGCAGCCGTACAGTCACTTCAAGACGTGCACAGGCCAGTAAATTTTAATAAAAATTCTAAATTACTTATTCTACGACAATACGTCTGTGCAGACATAAGAATGCTGGGAAATTGAAGGAATATCCTTAACAATAAGACAAACCGTCCACACATACACCGATTTATTACAGTAATGAAAAAACTACATGTTTCGGCTGCAAGAGACAGCCATCTCAGGGTTCACGTTGCAGAAATATAATAAAGGAATTTATGTGGTTTACAGCTAGATACAATCCTTTTTACTTATGGTATTTACACAACGGTGAAGATAAACATTGTGATTGTAAAGGGGTGTCCATTGTTTGATAGAACACGTCTCAGTCAGAAGCCAAGATACGCCCTGCTCGGATATATGAGAACGTTATGAATCAGTCCCATAAAAATAAAGATTTACTTACTACATAGAGGACATCCCGCTGTTTATTACTTTTAAGGCAATCTGCCACAATCCGTCGTACACAATAATATTTATTTTCACTTAAAAAGTGACTACTTGTTTCAGTCTACACACACCATCATCAGGCTGAAGGAAAGAAAATTGTGTGTTTTTTTTAAATTTTTATCGTTGTACCGTGCATTTTGATATATATAAAGTTCATTCACCAACAAATGCACTCTTTATTAAACTTGACAAATATTTACAATTTATATTAAAATCACTTTGGCTTGCTCCTACGTGTTTCGGTCTACGACCATCATCAGGGAGCCTTCATTAGAGCCTAGCTAAAGTTATATTTAGTTTAAAATTCGGTAAAGAACTACGTCGTTATACGTTATGCGGTGGTGTGGCACTCCACACAGCGAACAGTACCCACACCATACCTAAGACATGCTGCCACACCACCGCATAACATATAACGACGTAGTTCTTTACCGAATTTTAACCTAAATATAACTTTAGCTAGGCTCTAATGAAGGCTCCCTGATGATGGTCTTAGACCGAAACACGTAGGAGCAAGCCAAAGTTGATTATAATGTAAATTGTAAATATTTGTCAAGTTTAATAAAGAGTGCATTTGTTGGTGAATGAACTTTATAAATGTGGCTGTGTTTGACGGATTTTGGCAGATTCCTTGAAAGATTCAATTTCCACGCTTCGTTTAAAAATGCTGATTTTTTTTGTAGGTCCGGCGGAAGATAATTATGTGCGTAATCACACCTGTCTCTTCATTTCTCTTTTTATTCTCTTACTGATTTTTAGCTTGAATTCTTTCAACTCCTCCCTTTTTTTTGCTCTTTTTATTCCTCCTTAACTCTTGCGTTCTTCGCACTTCAGCTCTTACAGGCATTAATACGTGGCAAGTGAAATGCTGCTGGAATATGCAATCTGAATTATTCTCCCGAATACACGATGCCTTTCTGAGTCCCCGAAGCAAGATTTAGTGAAAAAGATAAAAGGTATCCGGATGTTTGTAATGTAGCATCATTCGTTCGGAAGTTGTCACCGGTTTCGTAACCAATCAGCTGAAATGCTGTTCGCCTGTATCTGTAGATATGATTAATGGCGAGTGTTATCGCACTGATAACACACAACAGAGTCATCAGACTGTCAGTATCTGCTGAACAGTGCACCTCGGAACTTCGATAGTGAGTGAATAGCAAATTATAAATAGCGACATTTTGTTACACACCTCCGAACAAGCAGGCTGTCTATTCCAACACTTAACGTAGGTGAGTTATGGACACGGACCGAGTGTGTTTAGACATACATATGTGTTGTGAAGTCCTTCTGTAGTATTTCGAAACATTTCACTATCACACAATACAGTATCCGTTTAGTTTATGAAAACGAATACTGAAATTCTGTGATGTATTTGCTTAGTATCTGGAACGTAATAAATCATAGTGTATTGTTTGATAAGTGTCTGGACATGAATACTAAAACGTATTGAAGTATAGTGTCGGGGAAATAAGCGCGGTTGGCCGTGAAGTTTATAGAGAAACAAAACCTGAAAATATTATGTGGTGTTGGATCCTGCATCCTCTCATGTAATTTTTTTTTAATATAAGAAAGAAAGAAAGAAAGAAAGAAAGATATTGTGCTGGTACTTTTAAGCGGTTATGAGGCGTAATCGGAGGACCGAGATCGTTGGCGAGTCATTGTCATGTGATAAAAGAAATCTTGTACGTTATCAACATATCCAACTGGAGTGTGTACAGAATTACTTGAGGGTAGGTGGCTAATTTACATTCTTATAGTGCCATATTTAGCTTGTGAAGAAAATGAGGCTGCGATATGTTGGACATGTAGCTCGAACATGAGAAACTGTAAAATATTTTGTTTGCAAAGCCGGTTGAAAGCGACCAGTAAGAGCGGAGAGTATTAAAATTTACGTTATAGAACGAGTTTTATAAGGTACAATATATTAACCGTGTTCAGATTCGGTGGTGCTTTTTGTTCCAGGTGTGGAATTACGTTATGACATGAGTCAGTGACGATAGTTAGATACAGAGCGAATTTTAGTCCTTTAGCTACTTGCCTAGTTAGCTAGTAGCTTAGCCAATTAGGAAAGATTAAAAATATAAGAAAATTTCCTCGTGACCTTCTAGTGCTAGAAGGAAGCACAAAAGCATGTCATTCAAAACGGCATTTGTGACAGGAGTAACGTAAAACTTACTAATTGGTGGGTAAATTTGTTACGCACCTACCAATTTACTTATTTACCTGAAAGGGTATAACTTGCATATCGGTACACTGCGAATGTGACATACATTAAAATTTCAGTGGATTTTAAAAAGAAATATTATCAAAGACTGCAAGAAAGTTTATCATAAAATTTGATGTATGTGTGAGCAGCAGCATTAGTAGTAGTAGTAGTAGTAGTGGTGGTGGTAGTGGTGGTGGTGGTGGTGGTAGTAGTAGTAGTAGTGGTGGTGGTGGTGGTGGTGGTAGTAGTAGTAGTAGTGGTGGTGGTGGTGGTAGTAGTAGTAGTAGTGGTGGTGGTGGTGGTGGTGGTAGT
>Ga0123354_10016552_pt1 | contig 11556 bp, 7 predicted proteins | sample TergutLab28metaG_2_FD_97872 | JGI IMG/M metagenome (GOLD analysis project Ga0123354, IMG submission 97872) | Labiotermes labralis P4 segment gut microbial communities from Petit-Saut dam, French Guiana - Lab288 P4 | ecosystem: Host-associated > Arthropoda: Insects > Digestive system > Gut ... | reverse complement strand
TTTACAGACATTTTGACAGAACGACTACCACTCCTGTATAACCCAAAATAGTTTGCAAACATTTTGACAGACTGACTACCACTCCTGTGTAACACAGAAAAATATTATTGGCCAGTCATTTACAAGATAACACCAAAAGAAGCATTCGATCTATTGCCGCTTATTGTTGTCATCTGTTGGTTACATTATAACTGAAATTGTTACTTTGTTATTATAAAAACTCAGTAAAACTTATAGACAATCATAGCAATAAATAAAGAGCTATTTGCTTAGAGTAGTAATAAAACACTGGAACGTGATATCTAAACGGTTCACAGTTCTAAGTTGCGACAACTGACTGACGTCAACTCTCAATTTTGCCTTTCAAATTCACATAGTTGAAAACCGATACAAATGACAGTGACATACACATGGATGGAACCAAATATGAATATTGAAATTTATATTTAACTCAGCATGTTTTGGTTTGTGAGCGAGCGCGTATGTGAGAAGCCAAGGGGCTGGGAAATACACCAAAAAGCCTTCAAGGTATAAAACCGGAGAAACGGTAAAGAAAATACTGCCAGGAATCCACACGACAAAACACCAATATTGTTAAACAATTGAAATAAACATTGATGTGCGTTTTGTAGGTCCCTTCAGGGTACAAATAATTATTACTACAACCATACCACTAGCCCTCTACCCATAACCGAACACACGATAAATAAACATGATGTTGTTTACACACCTAAATGGGTGTTTCGTTTCGCCAGCGCAGAAAGAATGTTACCCACGTGCTGAAGCAAGAGCGACATAAGGCACAGGCAAATATACGCACCGCTAATTATAGTATTCGGTAAAGCTGGACGTCCAATGAAAAGTAGTTCGATTCCCGCTAGCGGTAAGGGATGTATCTCTTCCCCGAAAAGGTCCGGACCGACTCCGAAACCCATCCAGTCTCCTATTTAGTGGGTACGAAGGACTTTTTCTGCTGGATACAAAGTCTGGACGAGAAGCAGGCCACTCAGTCTCTCTATTGTCAAACCGAATGAGAGGATCTATACCTCCAGACTCACGTATGCCTTCATGGTGGCCACTGGCACAATTTTACTTACACTGTAGTGTTCAGAAAACAATCCCTGTAGCTTACACATCGTGTTGGTGCTGCAATAAACGATTTTCCTCCCAGTCGTTAGCCATCTGATCTAAGCAGATTTAATGCTGTGAGTTTTCTTCAAGGTAAATTTTGTCTAAAACGTTTTTGAGAACACGTCGTACTTCAGTCTGCAAACTTACGAAAGAAAATTCCCGTGTGTCCTACTGGATCTTCCATGCAACCGATCTGGAGGCCACTCTTTCAGTGTTTCACAATCTAAAACCACCTTCATTAATTCAGTCACTCATTTACGCCTATGGGAATGTTATTAGGCACGCACTTGAGGAATGTAAACCTAAAAAATCTTGTACTTTATGAAAATCAATAGAAAAATATATTTGAGAATTAACCTTAATACTGATTAACAAAATCATTCCTGTGTCGTACGGGTCCTCTCCTCCTTTACTGTGGCAGCAACGTCGCCAACTCCGGCCTGCTGTTTGTTGGCGTCTCACGGGAATTCAGGAAACGAACTACTTTCACAACAGAAAGTAGTTCCTACTGAAATATTAACGCAGTGTATTTGAGTTTTCGCCTGGTATACGAATACCGGAAGTTAACTGAAATTAGAATATAATAACTTTATAATGACTAACTGATGACGCCCTCTCAAAGAAGTATTGCACACTCTAGGAAACGAAATAATATATTTGTATTTTGTGTTTCGTTTAGTTCTCAAAGTAAAAGGAGATTATTTTGAAGTACTAACCTACTAATCTTTGTAATGAAATTGCAGTTTATTTTCTGCTGCTTACCTTAAAAAACAATTAGTAAAGTAATGTTAGGACGTGGGGAAAGCGAGAGAATGAATTAAATAATAAAAGTGGCAAAAAATATGTAGAACAGCCGAGGAAGGTAAATTAAACAGAAAGAAATGGAAGTAAATAAAGCACAGATATTAGGAAAGTGTGTGGCGTTTAGCCCATTTTTCTAGCAGGCAATTTGTTCTGCGGTATGAGGCAATGTTGATTTTCGTTGTACCTGTCGTACTCTGCTTCTATTGATCTCGGGTCATACTATCACCCCCAGAGCTTACGAAAATAATAATGGGTAGGAAATTGAGTGTGGGTTAGTCCCTTGTTTCCTAACTCCCACCCCATGCCTCTTGTGTTATGGGATCAATTTACAGGTTAGTAAGCTGTAGCCTTGGGGATATTCAGCAGAGTGCAGATACACATGCTAGACTTGCTGAGAATTAGAAGTGCGGTGAAGCTGAGTATAAATAATATCAAGTAGTAGTGTGTTAAATGCTCAAGGGAGATTCTCTCTCCCCCTTGGGCAGTCAGTCACTCGATAAGTCCCAAGTTAGTTATGCTACTCAGTCACCCAACCATTTATTCAGTCAGTTATTCTTCCATTCAGCGACTTGTTCAGCCGGTGATTCGTTCACTCAGCCAGTTATCTATACAGTTATTCAGCCACTCAGCCAGCTGTTCAGCCAGCGATTCTTTTCCTTTTCCATCCTGTCATCTACGCAGCCAGCCATTCATCCAATCAGCCTGTTGTTCAGCCAGTCGTTAATTTATTTAGCGAGTTATTCATCCAGTTATTCATCCACTCACCCAATTGTTCAGGCAATCATTCATTCATTCAGCGATTTATTCATCCACTTAAGTAGCTATACAGCCATTCATTCATTCAGCGAGTTATTCATCTAGCTATTCATCCACGCAGCCAGTCGTTCAGCCAGTCATTCATTCGTTCACTCTTTCATTCATTCTACGATTTATTCATCCAGGTATTCATCCACTCAACTAGACATTCAGTCATTTACCGAATTCATTATTAACATATTCAATCAGTTGCAGGTTATTTATTTAGTTTTTAGTGATTTAATTAATTATTCATTTAAATTTACAGTCAGCTGCTAATTATTCATTCACACAAAGCCTTCGATTGTTTTGGTCGGTTCCTTAGTCAGAAGGCTTGTATATCACAGTCTGCTGTCTTCAACGATCTCGTAAAACAGCATTTACCCCAGCTCTGTGTATATCCATACATTTCCAAACATGTATGCCCAACTTTTAGCCATAAAGCTTATATTATATTTGTGTTGGTATGATGGAGTAATTATGAAATATTAATGAGTGCTGACATGGTGGGTTCTGTGCCTACATAAAAATACTGCATAGAGGGTGTCTACAAGCAGTCAGTAACGCCTACGTACTTCGCACTTTTGGAAGTGTAATATGAGCCTTGGAACTTCAAACACTACTCAGTACTTGTCAAAACACTTTGCTTTTTATCCTACTTACATCTCGTAAGGATGACAAGCAGGCTTATGAGATCACAGTGTTTGCCGTGTGTGTCTGTTTTTAACCCTGGAATCGTTTAACATTTATTAATTTCTTCTAAAACTCTACGACGTACTGCAAACATGTACTGAGAATAAAATGTGTGATCTAATTTTCTTTACAGCTTTTTCTGGAAGGTTTCTTTTCTGATACGTAGAGTTATGTTGTGATTAGAGACCGAGATGCATACAGAGCTTTGAATGAAATGCCCTTTTTTTCTGCGATTTGAAATATAGTTATAAAATTTCTATAAATTTCAATAACATACCATAATTTCAATGATCATGAAAATACGTTCAGGTTTGCTTGAGTTCCTACACGTTTCCGAGCTGGACACAAGAGGTGATGATGCGAAGTTCAGCTGAACATTTTTACAACTCCTCGTCACGAACACGTCAGAAACACGCGCATAGAAGCATTGTGTGTTACTTCCATCGCCTAAAGCTTACAAAGTTGTTTTCATAGTTTCAGTGATGGAATCTATTTTTTTAACCAAAACTGGAAGAAAAAAATCCTAGTATATACAAGTTTATAAAAAAAATTTCCTTGTATAACTTTAGACTTGATTTTACTTTATACTACAAATAATGCTAATGACCTTAAGGAAAAACAAAGAATTGAAATTGAAAGGAGAAGCACTATATCGCACTATGTGGAGAACTCGGTTTGGAAGTGTCTATTGACATGTTGTCAGACAGAATGTAGTATGCGTGAAATCATGACTGTAATTAACCCTTTAAACGCCTGCTGAGCAGGGCACTCTTCGCCACATAACCTTACACAACAAGGCATGCTACCACAACACCCTATTAGTACAAAGAAGTTAATCTGTGGCTATTTTTAATGTGACTTTAGCAAGGAAAATATAGCTCCCTGATGATGGTCTTAGGACCGAAATATGTCGGAGCAGTTTTAGTGTTTTAATGTGTAACTTTCATATAATTGCATTAGTTGGTGTATTAATTGAATACAGTATTTACGTGTTAGGATATTATTAGGATATCATTCGCTTGTCCTCTCCTACCTCTTAGAAGAAACTCGAAATGTTCCCGTCGAATTAACACTGCCTCTTTCCCTCCTTTAAAGTCTCTTATCATAGGCTACAAATGCTCCCTTTCTTTGTTTGTTTGGGTCTCCCTCTGCGTCCTCTTCGTTGTTTCCTTGCCTCTCACAATTTCTGAGTATATTTTTCATTGACCACCCCATTCCTGTCTTCTCTGTACATTCTGAATAATCTCGTGCCATCTTTATCTCCCCTTAGATGTTCGTCACGTTGTTTTGACTGCCATATTTTTCTTGCTACCTCTTTAAATTTACATCCCATTCCTTTCCTTTTCTTTCAGGATATTCTATATATATATATATACTCTCTGTGGTTTTGTCTGTGTCCTCCCTACATCATAAGGTTTGTTGTCTTCCCTACCATACATTCATAATCATCTTCATTTTATTCTTTCCTAGTTTTCTTCATTACGTTGTGATTTCTTTCATTCCAGATTTGCTTGGATCTCAGTTTACACTGTATTCTTTATTCTTCTGCCCACTGTAATTCTGTGGGTAAGTTCTATAGTCACCATATTACGCCATTTCTGTAATTAACCTTTTAAATACTAGCAGTAACACACTGCCATGTGTAACGTGACAGAATTCTGCATCTTCCTAAGAAACATATTTATGTGTTCCAGGTATCTTATTCGAGAACTATTGATCATTTCTCTAAAGAGCCTTAACAGGTTATGCCTAATAAGAAACACAAGCTGTGTCCTCTGTGGAATATAAACTAATTTTTTTATTTAATCTAGCAAATCTTCAGACGTTAAAATGATAGTGACCGTTAACTTTAGTGCACGCTGATCTTCCCAGTGTATCATTTTTCATAATTACGTAATTCTACGTCATATAATTTGTACAAAAAGTCATTAGTCACGCACTCACACAAGTTGACTTATGTTGATAAAACACAAGTTAAAATACGTAAGTCTAATCCATTAAAATTTTTTTTTATATAACACTCCTACATGTTTCAATCCTTCCGGATCATCATCAGGGAGTAAATGTTCCTATATATGAAGTTATTGAATATTTCTGTATTTGTTGATGTTATTGGTATGATGGCGGCATGCCTGTAATTGTAATAGACGATTATAAGTTTTTAGATCTATTTTTTTTATTTAATTTTGGTCAATGTATGTATCATTTGTCTAAATTTTTACTTACATGTGGTTGTATAGGTTATGTTGTGTTAAATAAAAAATACATCTAAAAACTTATAATCGTCTATTACAATTACAGGCATGCCGCCATCATACCAATAACATCAACAAATATAGAAATATTCAGTAACTTCATATATAGGAACATTTACTCCCTGATGATGATCCGGAAGGATTGAAACATGTAGGAGTGTTATATTTTAAAAAAAATTATTGGATTAGACGTACGTATTTTAACGTGTGTTTTATCAAGTAAATAAATAGTGTAATAAGATGGTATTTGAAAAACATTGATAACATTGCACGGTAACAAAATGAAAAAAATTTGACTTACGCTGATAAATTAAACATGAGTTTAATTCTATAGATATCCGTCATCGCAGCACCCAACACCCGCTAGGGCTTACCACATAAAGACACACCACAAAGTCGCTATATTTTACAGAATATTACGTCGTTTAATTCTATGACTATGGTTCCGTGCTTCGCTGATCTATATTAATAATTGTTCAACGAGATGCAACACAAAGCAGTCTATTTATTATTCTGCAAGTTCATTGTACATGTTTCGGGTGTCAACCACACCCATCATCAGGAGTACACAACTACAGCCTCTGGTACTGGTCGTAAATTTTGTGCAGCTACCTCCTTCCAACGTGGCCACGTTGGAGGGAGGTAGCTGCACAGTAGCTGATCAGTACCGGAGACTGTAGTTACAGTTTTGTGTACTCCTGATGATGGGTGTGTTTGACAGCGAAACATATACATTGAACTTTCAGAATAATAATTAGACTGCTTTGTGTTGCATCTCGTTGGACAATTATTAATATACTACATTGTTTATACATTGATTTTCGACGAGACGTTAAGGTACGACCATCAGCTATGTGAAAGTTACAGATGCTTGAACAGACCTGAGCTGGTTCCCTTATCGGACCAACCAGTATGGTTTACTCACAAATTACATAAGTTCTTATTTGCTTTAATTCTCCACATAAACAGTGTTTGTGTTCTATAAATATACATTCTCGGTCAGTCAGCGACTGTACTACTCCTGTCTATCTCTCCGTTTGTCTAACCTTTAACGACAATGGTACAGACAGACTACATCTTACGACGTTTTACGTACGTAACATTCACCACTCATGCCATGATCGATATAAACAAAATTTCTGATAATCTAATCAGAAGCTTCAGAACCACCAACATAAAAACGTGCCATTTGGCAGGATCTTGATCCGACTCCATCCCTCCTCCAACATTAAAACTCTTTTCCTAAATTCATATTAATTATCATATTGCCATTCTTCCCCGATTCTTGTAAGTGACAAATGTCTAAGAGGTTACCTCACCTAACTTTTGTGCTTGTTGTTCCCCATCCTTGACATGTAATTAGATCATCAAAGCTTCTTAATTCTCATTACAGTACTATGTGGCCTTTAAGCTTGCAGATTAATTCTTGAGGTTCCTCGTCATGTAATATTAAAATCTGCCCAGCCAATGAACACCGCTGCAGTCGAAATATTTTCCTGAGTACTTTACCCTTTCAAGAATGCATATACCTTCTTTTATATCTGCTATTACTATAATTACTATTGCTATTAGTAACAGGATTGTGAGAAAAATATTTACACTGAAATAACAGAAAGATTGGGAAAAAATGCTTATTGATGAGCCACATAATTTTCATTCCTTGCCATATATTTCTAAGTTTGTCAAATGAAGGTGGTTGAGAAGTGCGGTAAATGTGGTGTGCATGTGACGGAATAGAATATGGTATATGGTTGGGGTGTAAACACCTGACAGAATGACAACGCTTGGAATATTTGGCATAGATTAGAGGGAAATATTGAAAAGGATGCCAAACGTATGGAGTAGGAAGTTGTGGATTGTGTTCGTCTGGCTTCGAGGAAGGTCTGGTGGCGTTTACTTGTGAACATGTTGTAAATTAAATAAGAGGTTCTATTAAATGCGGAGAATTCCTTAACTAATTGAGAAAAAAAATTGCTTTTCTAGAAAGTCCGTTCCCCGGCATTATTATTATTCTTATTATTATTATTATCATCATCATCGTCGTCGTCGTCGTCATCACATCATTATGTTTGTTTAGCATTTTTGTTTTTGTGTATTGGTGCTGTTTTGTTTTGTCTTTTTTTCTGTGTTCGCTTTATTGGAAATTGTGCCCTTAATCCTGTAAGTTTATAAACGCATATCGAATAATTATAATAATTATTATTACTGCAACTATTGCTGTTGCTTTTGCTATTTGTTGTTGTCTTCTTTCACACACACACACACACACTATTAGAAGCTCCAGCAGCTTGACAGCTGCAACACAACACAGACTGGCATTGACGTCAACATTCTACGGCTTATAAAGCTTTCGGCTTAATCTATGGGATAATCCTCCCTGCAGAAACCACACAAGGCCAAATTTCCCCGGAGATTTCATGACAGCGTAATAACGTTAAATTTTGATGTGTTCTTTCAACCCTTTCCGGTGATTGGTTATTACTTTGTTAGAAAATGCGTTGCTGTTCGAATATGTACGGTGGAAGCGGCATGCGGTTCTGCGAAGCTAGCGTGCGAACGAGTGAGCTTGCTGTGTTTCTCACACCCTTGAATCAATAAATATCTCATATCAAATTAACCGTAATTTTTGTTTTTACCGCATGAAACACGAATATCAAAAGTTTTTATAGATTTTTCGCCACTCTGTGTGTTTGATCACTGTCAAATACTGAAGGTTCAATCAAAACGTCATTGTTCCCTACGCAGAGGCACACCTATAGAGAAATACGATTGCAGAAAGCAACTTTGCACCGATGCTCTGGAAGGCGTGCCGGCAAATCGTATGAAATATTGAGAACTTCTTGCAGACTCACAAACACCTGAATAATTTAGTTTCGGCCGATCCTATATGTGTTCGCACCGGTTCTATGTTTTACTTATCTACTCGATGGAAAAAGATGTCCTTATATCCCTCTGCGGCTGTCACAACTCGTAAGGAAATAAATATAGGAAACTGAAATTTTGTCATCAATTTTAATACTAACATTTTGAAATGTGCTGTGTCAAATATAGTGGGAAGAGGGGCCGAGCCGTTTATTTCAATCCCAAGAAACATTGGATTAATAATTGAGTTAATCAAAACTGGTCACGACGTGCCGCTACCAGGATACGGGAAGATGAATGACGATGGGTTGGACAAATAGAACGTGTGGAAGAGAAACATGGGAGAGAGGCGGCTATGAAATAAACGTAAGAAATAGGAGAAGGAGAAGAATGAAAAATTATTATCTCCACCCTCGGTGATATCTATGCTGTTTGTAATTATGTACTCGGATATTTTACCAAGTGCATATTAAGAAAAATTTTATATTTCGTGTATCTAAACATCGTAATATTTGTGAATCTTATAAAGTCTCTGTCAATGTTTATATTTATCTCAGGGCAAATATCCTTATCACCATTGTAACTGAAAGTTATAGACCGTTTCGTTCAGTGTTGAATTAAGTTATGGCCTTTGCACGCCTTTTCTACAAATTTGTGTTGGTACTTGAAGGGGATTTGTGCAAGTTGCTGACATCACTACTGACAGCAAGTTTCAGTTTATGTAATCCTATGTCAAATATAATAGCCGATTCCAGTGGCCACGCTGTCTAAGGCTTGAGTCTGCGGTCTCTAGCTTGCTGGGACTGCAGGTTCGAATGTTGTCAGGGCATGGAGGTCTGTCTATTGTGAGTCTTATGTTTTGCCCAGCTAAGCTGATCACTCGTTCAGAGAAGTCCTACGGACAGTAGCTTGTCTCTGTGTGATCGTGAAGCGTGATAACAACGGAAATTGCAGCTAACATGAATATATATTTAGAAGTATATGAATGAATATATTCACAATAGTTTCTTCTCTTAACTCCGTTAGTTACAGCGCTGTATAGGGCTATTGAAGAGCTCAATCTTTATTCATCAGTGAACGAGCTTGGTCTGTTTCATGTTAAAAGTACTGCACTGTTGTGACCCTAACCTCATGTGTCACTGTCAATGAATTCGCAAGCTTCAACATGAGACATAAGCTCATGTCAAGTGTCGAGCACTGATCCATCGCCCCTGTTAAGCCAGCAACCACCGTTACTATACGTCACTCTCGGGCAAAGCCTATAGGATACACGACTAATTTCGAAATGCACCCGCTGAATGACATGTATGACGTCATTCAGCCACCATACGTAATAAGTTCTGCCATGTGTGTGTGTGTGGAGGTGTACAGGTAATTTCAAGTAATAGCCCAAGGATGAAACAGCCAGTTGTTTGTGATGACGTGTTGAAGTATGGGACTGATTGTCTGGGCCATATGCAGGTATTAAACATAGAGTAAACTGTTGAATGTAATGTTATCATGTTCATCGGGATAAAATATGAAACGGGTTAGCTTAGTAACATGACTGGCTGAACGAGCTGATTTCGAACACCGGATGGGGCAGACATATTTCGTAATATAATTATGTTTTGTTTCGAAGACACTTCCTCAACCATGTGAATTTTACAGCATTTTGTATAAGACTGGTTTCAAGACGTGTCATAAAGAGTGTAGAAAGTGCAGGCAGTGACCATGTTGTCCGGGGAAAGAGAGAAAACCCATAAAAATTTTGTATTTTCAGAAGCCTTGCCTGTCGAAAATCGTACTAACCAACTACAGAGCAGAACTTCTCACAAAACAACCGCGAATTTCGGAGACGGTGGTTATATTTCCCGGAAATTTGGAGACTATTCGATAAGACTAAGACGGTACTGACAGCATGGTTAGTAAGAATGCTTTTCGGAGTTAAAAGAAGTCAGAGTGTGAGACTGACAAGAGACTTCCTTTTAAATGGAGATTCTTTTTTGAGAGGGGGGTAAATGCAGAGTGGGTGCGTCGTACTTTACAGTGCAGCGCTTGATGTTCATTCTTTCGTTAATTCTTTCTTTCTTTCGTTCATTCTTTCGTTCGTTCGTTTGTTCGTTTGTTCTTTCGTTTTTTCTTTCGTTCTTTCGTTCGTTCATTCTTTCGTTCGTTCGTTCGTTTGTTTGTTCGTTCGTTCTTTCTTTCTTTCTTTCTTTCGTTCGTTCATTCGTTCGTTCGTTCGTTCTTTCGTTTGTTTGTTTGTTTGTTCGTTCGTTCGTTCTTTCGTTCTTTCTTTCTTTCTTTCTTTCGTTCGTTCATTCGTTCGTTCGTTCGTTCGTTTGTTTGCTTGTTCGTTCATTCGTTCGTTCTTTCTTTCTTTCTTTCTTTCTTTCTTTCTTTCTTTCGTTCTTTCGTTCATTCGTTCATTCGTTTGTTTGTTTGTTCGTTCGTTCTTTCGTTCGTTCGTTCGTTCTAGGGTTCGCGCTCTCGCGACAACGTGGGTCTGAGAGCTGCAGGACGGCTTCTTCGTTACGTACCAGCGTGTGGGCCTGTAGATTCTACGAGTGGGTTCCGCTTTCGTATGGACTCGTGTATTACCTTATCTCCCTATAAATTGTGATGCCGCGTAGCTGGACTCTTTGGCATAGGAAAACCCTTGATCTTAACTTAGTCGCATTATAGTGCAATTGTATTCACGATGGGCTTCATTTAGAATAAGTAAGGAATTAAAGTAGATCATTAACAAAGCCGGTCTCATGTAAAATTCGTCCATATCTGGACTTCAGCTTTTATGCTTCTTATTATATTGCCATCTGTAGCCTGCCAACACTAGCATATTTTTAGACATTGCCTTACAAATATCAAGATTTTAGAAAAAAATATATATTGAACATAAAAATCTTTTTTATTTTCTGCAACATTCTTCCGAAACATTTTTTATTCTAAGAAACGTTTAGAGTGATGTCATAAACGTACACGAGTTCCCACGTAAAGTATCCGTTATTTTTGTCAAATTTTAATAAAACTTAAA
>Ga0123354_10016550_pt1 | contig 11558 bp, 3 predicted proteins | sample TergutLab28metaG_2_FD_97872 | JGI IMG/M metagenome (GOLD analysis project Ga0123354, IMG submission 97872) | Labiotermes labralis P4 segment gut microbial communities from Petit-Saut dam, French Guiana - Lab288 P4 | ecosystem: Host-associated > Arthropoda: Insects > Digestive system > Gut ... | reverse complement strand
GGCGGACGCTTGTGAGTGCGGTAATGAACCTTCGGGTTCCGTGAAATGCGGGGAATTTCTTGACTAGCTGCAAACCAGTTAGCTGCTCAAGAAGGACTCTGCACCATGGAGTAAGTAAGTATTTAAGTAAGTAAATAAATGTAGATAAGTAAGTAAAGTAAGTAAGTAAGTCAGTAAGTAAGCACTGCAATGTATTTAAATCATCTAGGTTGAGTCCCACTCGCTCCAGTAGGAGCTGAGAGTCCTACTTCTGACTGTGGAGGTCAAGGATTGGAATTTCGTCTCAGACACAAGATACGCTGAATATGAACTCAATTGTTTTCTTTCAGCGCCTCCATGCAAATTCTTGAAAAGTCACCTTTAAGGTTTTTATCGTTTTCGTCCATATTCTTTCCAATCTACACCTGTATCTTCCACAGGTGTGCTAACATTCGACAGCGTATAATTTAAACAGAAATCTGCGCTCTGCTGGCATATTACGAATCGTATGGCGGTAATTCCTTATCGACGATGCGGGACAACCTATCGGTCCCATCTTCAAGGATGAAGATATAAATCTACTAACTCTACATGCTTCTACGGCGCGAAAAGGGATATTTTACATTTCACATGTCAATTGTAACTAGCTATTCAGAATAATAACGTAATCCGTTATATCATTTACAAGGTATTAATGTACAAAACACTTCACTTAATAGGCATTAAAGGTGTTTGTTGTATGGCTGTTATCTGTACATCTTGCAAGTGTGCCGTTGTCTAGGAAAATTCTTACATATCTGGAAGCCCTATATTTCTAAACGAACTTCGATTTCCTTGTACGCAATGCATGCAATTAGTGACTTGAAAAATAGAGTGGAAATAAAAAGCTAGATAACTGCAACAAGAAAGAGGGTACAACTTTTTGACTGCACTATGTGTAATCAATGAAATTCTGATATAGTGCCCAATGATAAAATATAGAACAGAGTGGGTTTTAAATGAATATGTTTTGTTTCAAAATAAATTGAGATTAAAATTTATACTAGAAATTACTTTACCGTGTTTAAAAACAAAACATATTCATGAAACATGAAAGGTCGGCGTTGATTAAAGGAACAAAATATGAAGAGAGAACCAAATTTCTGTAGTAAAGATTCTGCAGTACAAAGGTTCCTGCCTGCGACAACATGAATTTGAATGAGGGGTATAGAGAAGAAGAGGCTAAACGTATTATGATGTGACAAAGGTACGTGGGACAGAAATTAAAATAGACAAAGGGGGGCACAACGAGAGAGAAGAGATGATAATCGAGAAAGAAAGACGAGAGATTAATGGAGTTACGAACTGTTGGGGAAATAACAGAGGAAAGCAGAGCAGAATATTCCAAAATCAGAAATTTTAGGAAGGGTTGTAAGTCATATGGTCCTCGCAGGATATGCTATACGATAGAAGTTAGAGGAATACTGAGCACACAACAAATTTGAGATAGGACCTTTTATTTAAAATTCCAATTACTCATTTCGACTGAAGGGAAAGGCTGTTACAGGGGCCCAATAGAGGAGAAAAAAAGGGCCGGAAAGTGTAATGAAGAAACTTATGCGGAGAAGTGAAAGGAAAAGAGGAAAAGTTTTGAAAGCATACAAACACTTAACATTATGTCTAGAGCAACTTAACTTCTGAGTAGAAAGAAGAATTAACAAAGCAGAGAATGAAAAGGGGTGTGAGGTGTATGAAGTTATAGTAAGAAAGAGAACAAGAAAATGACAGAATAAGGAGTTAGGTTAGGGTTGACTTAAAGTTTAAATACAGGGACAAATTTTAATTAAAAATATTGCACATAAATACAAGCTAACCACAGTTTCTCAAGGATCGTATTTTCCTTATCCATGCCAACAGAAGTGCCACAACACAAAATCCCATAAATTTAATCTTAGCGTAGCGGTTTTGTTTTTCCAGAGGCTAAAAACACAGTACGTCCCACATCCTGCCCTCATCAGGTGAGAAAGCTTCTTTAGTAACTCTGCCAGTAACCGAATTTCGTACCGTTTTGAATGTCTCAAGCTGTACTACAGCACAGTGAAACGAATCAAAAACTGATACATCACATTTATTCAAACATTTTGGGGCCTGATAAATTTTAAGTTTTGTTGACCGTGCATCTTGATATAAACGTGTGAAAGAAAATCAAGTTGATGCACAACATATTCTTAGTGTATTTCGCCAACCTCTACATATTTCCGGCGTATCTAGGCCCATCATCAGGAGGTACAACAATATGCATACAATAATTGGTACTTATTATTCTTTTTAGATGACTGTCTGTTTTCCTGTTTCCAACCCAGCCAGGACAATAAACAGTCATCAAAAAATAATAACAAGTACAAATTATTGTATACATATAGTTGTACGTCCTGATGATAGACCTCGATACGCCGGAAATATGTAGAGTTTGACGGAATATACTAAGAATATGTTGTGCATTATGATGGTTCTTTTCACACGATTTTTGGGCTTGTATTGACCTGGGCTACGTTCTCTCATGCTTCAAATGAAATCACAAATCAATTTTAGCTAATAATTGCCAAATAATGTACACGTGATTAGTAGAATATGGCGGTACATAAAAAATTACAGTTATTGCTGAAAAAAGTTCATAAAATTATAAACTATTGAAGGCGCTACGACAATAATGTAATTGTGCTTCTTTTATTGAACAATAAGGGAAATATGAAATAAAAGTTTTTTTTTTCATCTAGACAAAATTTTAATGGATGTGTGTTAACTCAGTTTAAGTTAATTGAAAGGTTAAGATAGTCGGGTAATTAAAAAAGCGAAGTTTCTAAACTTACTAAACACGTCACAGTAATTAAGAAAAAAAAACTGCAGGTCGGGTGATGGAAAATAGAATAATTTATGAGCCCCTCAACAATAAGCATCCTGCCTTTTCAATTTCTGTTTGATCTCATTAAATTCATATAAATGACCCCAGAAAAATTCTCGCTTTTGTTAAGTCTCACACTTACAAACATAGTCAAATAAATGTCTAAACATGTAACGTACACCAACAGCTATTGAATTAGACTATTTATTCACCCACGTCTCTCTCTCTCTCTACATATATGTATATATGCACATACACACACACAAATATATATATATGTATATATATATATATATACACATACATACATACATACATACATATATACATATATATATATGTATATATATATATATACATACATAAACACACACACACACACACGCATATGTGAATGTATGTGTTATACACATATTTAGACATGGCTGTTCTCGAAAAGTTTCCTGCCGTCCGGCTGTCAACTCTAGTCTCTCTACAACTGTCTTGCAGATAAGTTCGTGATTAAAAGTTTGGACATTTACCGTAACCTCAGACTAAAAAAACACATCATATATTACAGGTCCTTCCGCGGCGCCTCTTTGCGTCATTCGCACGGCGTCGGAAATATGTGCCTGGTAATATCTCGCGAAGTTTAGATTCATTTTGTATTTCTGCGTACTTGTCAATTCTAAATTAAACTTACTTACCTTTAAGGTTGTAGTTTAAATTGTATCATGCTGTTTACTCTTCTTGGAATAATTAGCCTTTTAAAATGAACCAGCTCACTCCCCCGAAATACTAATAAACATAAACTAATGTACAGTATTGTACATTTCAGACGACGTAAATGCACGGTTTCATCCAACTGAATATTTTAACTGCAACGTTCACTGTGTGTGATGGGTACATGGGTAGTCTTGAGAGAAAACATAATCGCCCAATTTAACGGTGTGCTGATAAGTCCTTAGCCCTACCAGGAAGGAAACAAGATCCGAAGCATATCAGGGACGCGCGCGATTTCAACAACATCGAGACACGAGCTGTAATCAAGGTTTTCTTCCTGCAAGGCAAGGGGCCGAAGGAATTTCATGCAATTCTGACGGAAATATTGGCTTGTTTCCCTTCTGGTCGGACTAAGGACTTATCAGCACCCTGTAATGGTTTGTTTGTTTACTAAACATGAGCACATGAGCACAAATCGTCTAAAAAATACTTAAAAATTACACCCCCCACCTTCAATAAAACACACTGTTTTTCCATCAGATATATTCAATTTTTGTTTACGTAAGGATTACCTGGATACGTCGAAACATAATGGATTTACCCACATTAAAGGTGGTATATATTTGTTTACCAAATTCGAAAAAAAACTTAAATTAAACAACATTGAAAATCAGAGTCCCGTCCCTCAGAAAACACACAGCTTCTCCGATAAAAAAAAAGTGACTTTAACACGGTATGCGGAAATATCCGCTTTTTTGTATACCACATGTCTTCACAATGGTGATGATAAAGAATTACAAATGGCTACACATCTGTCTTCACCACAGCTCATTACTAATATTGCTCTTGATTATCATAAAATGAAATACCTTTCACTTACATTCAAGTCCGGCGATAAGACGCCTGTCTATTGTCAAAAGTTAAGGACGTTTCGAACAAGCGTTGTGTATCCATCTGGAAGGGCCACGAAATCCAATACAATTTACCTACGCAGCTCACTATAAACATGGACAGTAAGCTTCTTCTAAACGTCTTTACTTGTATTTCCTAATCACCCCGATGTCATTTGGGCTGGGATAGCTCAGTCGGTAAAGCAATTCGCTACGGGATGGACGGTCCGGGGATCGAATCTCGGTGGAGGCGAGATTTTTCTCACCCGTCCAAAACCGATCCTGAGGCCTAACCAGCCTCCAATACAATGCGGACCGGGTATTTCCCGGGTGTAAAGAGGCCGGGACGTGGCGCTGAAAAATACCACATATATGCCCGAGGTTAAAGAAAGAGTTGAGATATATTTCTACTCCCTTTCTGGGTCTTCGCGGCCTGTTACAGAGTGAAGTGTAACCATTCATTTTACCTTTACCTTTACCTTTACCTGCACCTATACCCAGTGTCGCTACCCAAAAAATTTGTAAAATTTACAAACTCAAAATGCAGAATTTTTTAATGTGAAATCTAGTAGTAGTGTAGCAAGACTGGGCTTTAGAGGGATAAACTGCTCTGCAGGACGGGGAGGCTTAATTTTTAAGACTACGTTCATGTTGATATAAATAGCTTACTGCACAGTACAAGAACTGTGTAAAAACGTAAATTAGTCCCATTACAATTCCGAGGTCCCCAGAGGATTCCAGGAAGTTAAGGTTCCCAGATAACGTGACAACGGCACAGGATGGTGGTAAGGTTGTCAGCCTTACGCACCGGCCGCTTTTACCCTCAGGAAATACACCTGGTACTCATTTCTGTTAGAGGCTGATTCGACCTCAGGGCCATAGTACAATCGGAAGGATTATGTTAATGAAAAATTCCAATGATATCATCTGGAATCGAAGCAGCGGCCTTCCGATTTGTAACACAGCACCTTAACCACTGTGCCACCGCGGTCCCCACAAGAACTGTGTACTGCGTTGTAAATGTTCGTGCAAAATAAGGATGAGAAAACCTAGAACCCTCTCATATGTTGTGCTATGATGCATGCTGTTTTCATCACATATAAAAATGATTTATGGAGAAGGTACAGATGTTACATAATCCCTAACATTCTCATTAATTTCTCCACACAACGAAAAAGGAAACTCATATTTCATGTTTCTGCAATGTTATTGCTATTTATTTTACACAAGAATGGTAATAACTAAAGCTGCTTATATTTTACAACCTATAGTAAAGTTGCAGAACTGAATGACTGACTCAACTCAGACCATTCTGTTGCAACTTTTCTGTCTTGTTTAGCTTAGGAATTTAAACATGTACAGTCGGGGTTGAACTTCCAACGAAATCACCTTCACAAAAAGCGTACGGATACACAGAAAGCAAACACGGCACTGTAAATTCGTCTCTTTGAAATTAAAATCGGCTTAGTGTGTTGTCTTGCACAACACTACAGGAAATTTGATCTGTATTGGACCGTGCATCACCTTCATAACTGAAGAAAAAAATTCAAAATAAATGCCACATATTATTTTCTTATGCTAATGTTAGGCTCAACATGTTTCGGGCACCATTATGCCCATCATCAGGAGCTCACGACGATAGAGTTGGTTACCACTTAGGCCGTCTGGTTCTCGAGTTGCTGCTGGTTGGAAGTTAAGTGCAGGCAGGATGGATGAGTGTCCGGACCGAAGGCTGTAACAAAACACGACTCGAGTTACAGCCTACGTGAGCTCCTGATGATGGGCATAATGGTGCCCGAAACATGTTGAGCGTAACATAAGCATAATAAATTAATAAGTGGCATCTATTTGGAATTTATTCTTCAGTTAACACTACGGGAAATTCATCAATATGTAATACGCATAAAAGTAGAAAATTTGTATTCTAAATTTTGAGTTTTTAGACATATAACTGGGGAACAAGCATACATATTTTGCTACTCGCATAGGAGTATGAGTTTCAAACTGTATTTATGACTCGTAACCGCAATCTACCTGTTTGCTAGTACCAGCTGCATGTACGAGAATTTAACGTGATGTCCAGTGCCACTGACAAAATGGCGTCTCCATTACCATAACAGGTACCAGCACTGGACACGTTTGCGGGTGCTAATTGAAATTAACTGCTTCGCAAATTTGCCAGTAACAGTTACGTGTCAATGTTTCCAACACATCTGTACATACAAGTGACACTTAAATATATTCCATGTATTTGTCAGTAACACTTACCTGTAAATGTATTCAACTCATCTGCGTGTGCCAGTTACACTTAAATATATTTAACGTATTTGCCAGTAACAGTTACATGCAAATGTATTCAATACACATTCATATTCCAGTTATACTTAAATATATTTAATGTATTTGGCAGTAACAGTTACAATTAAATGTATTCAATACATCTGCCTATGCCAGTTATACTTACATATATTCCGCGTATTTGTCAGTAACACTTACATATAAATGTATTCAACACATCTGCCTGTGCCACTTACTTTTAAATAAATTTAACGTATTTGCCAGTAACATTTACATTTAAATGTATTCAACACATCTGCGTGTAGAAGTTACATTTAAATATATTTAATGTATTTGCAAGTAACATTTACATGTAAATGTATTTAAAACATCTGTGCGTGCCAGTTACATTTAAATATATTTAATGTATTTGCCGGTAACAGGTACAAGTAAATGTATTTAAAACATCTGAGTGTTCCAGTTACATTTAAATATATTTAATGTATTTGCCAATAAGAGTTACAAGTAAATGTATTTAAAACATCTGTGTGTGCCAGTTAAATTTAAATATATTTAACTTATTTGCCAGTAACAGTCACATGCAATGTATTCAACATGTCTGCGTGTGCCAGTTACATTTAAATATATTTAATGTATTTCCCAGTAACAGTTACTTTTACTTCATTCTACACTTGCCACCAAGTTACATGTAACTAGGTCGAGATCTACGCTCTTCTGAGATGTTATTGGTAGTTATTTACCGACGTTTCCGGACACCCTATAGGTCGAATCTTCAAGTGTCAAGCCGTCCTGTACCACTTAACATTTTTGTACTGCTAGACCCTTGAAGATGGGATAGGCAGCTTGTCAAGAAATGTACGTAAATAACTTCACACACACATATATATATATATATATATATATATATATATATATATATATATATATAGTGCGTAACATTCCAGAAGAGCGAATAAGTCATCTACACCGTGGCGGAAGCCTGCAATCACACATTGAACAACATTAATCACGTTTCCGGTATCGTGTAACTGCAGTCAACAGTAAACATTACACATAAATCCCAAATATAGTACCGAACATTACCAAAACATGTAAATGCATAGTGCCTGACCGTGTCGGTAATACGTACGTACTTTTAGTCATCACGTTTCCCAGTTCACATACACGCACCTTCATTCAAAATACGTGAAGTTACACTCAATGTATTTCTGTGTTAACAATCTCCCAGGGCACATTGTACACTTTACAGAACTGTAAATTGTCATTTGCCTAATTTTAGTAATAAGAATTACGCCTTATGATAAAACCAGCTAGATGCACTAATATCCCAAATTTATTTTGGAATAAAATTATACACATTTCGGACAGTTCCCCTGTCTATCATCACGAGTTTTTCACTGTACACAGAGCAAACTTGTATGACATATACCATTGCTGTGTGTACAGTGAAAAACACCTGATGATGGACAGAGGAACTGTCCGAAACATGTAGAATTTTATTCCAAAAGTAATTTTGAGAAATTAGTGAATCTAGTTGGTTTTATTATAAGAATTTATCACGATGCACGGTCACCTGAACGCCAAAGAATTATGCCTTCATCCTTAGGTAAACTGGTACATTAACACACCCACCTAGTGTATCCTTTTCTAACTTAGATCAAGATATTTTGAGGTTGCAGTGTGTAATATTTATAAAATGCTGTAAATCATATGATTTGGAATCTTTTCTGTATTTTGTCCAGGACATTTGAAAGAGTACACACAAAAAGGAAGAAAGAAAGAAGGATAAAAAGCAACTAGATGCCACTTATTATTTTATTGTACTTCTTATAGGTTCAACATGTTTCGGGCACTACTATGCCCATCATCAGGAGCTCACGACTGTAATGTTGATTACCACACTGGTCGTCTCGTTCTGTAAAGATGGAGGAAGTAGCGTTAATGTAATATGGTTCCTAGTGATGTATGTTCGGTGTGAAGTTTTTTGTCACTTGGTTGTAGCTGATAACGCGTTTCTGTTGATATTAATAGCTGTGATCCTTTATGCTTGGTGATCGTGGTGTTCTGTTGTGTGTAGTGTGCTTAGAACACTACGATCAACAGAAACACGTTATCAAACGACAAAGAACTTCACACCGAACATACACCACTAAGAAATATAATTTTACATTAACGTCACCCACTCCATCTTTGCAGAACGAAACGAGTGGTTATCAACATTATAGTCGCGAGCCCCTGATGATGGACATAGTATTGCCTGAAACATGTTTATGAGACTATAAGAAGTACAATAAAATAATAAGTGGCATCTAGTTGGATTTTATTCTTCAGTTATTTTATGCAATTATGAATAAGTCTGAATAACATTTGATAGGCTTTTCAAATGATAAATTGGCTTACATAAAAGCCTATCGCCTACATAACACCATATTCTTACGGACAGGATACAACACATACAGAACAACTTCAGAAAGTGAATTATGCTTTTTTTTCGGATATCATTAATAATTTTACTCTTATGAATAGACAAAAGCTAAACATAAACACACTACACACAACAGAACACTATAATCACCACACATAAAGGATCACAAATGTTAATGTTAACAGAAACACGTTACCAGCTACAACCAAGTGACAAAGAACTTCACACCCAACATACACCACTAAGAACCATAATTTTACATTAACTTTAGCCACTCCATCTTTACAGAACGAAACGATCAATGTGGTAATCAACATTATAGTAGCGATCCCCTGATAATGGGCATAGTAGTGCCCGAAACATGTTGAGCCTATAAGAAGCACAATAAAATAATAAGGGGCAATTAGTTGGTTTTTATTCTTCAGTTAAAGAAAGATGGATTTGCATATAAAACAGTTAGTGTGAAGTTACAATTAGGGATATGATAATTTATGTGAGATGGGCGAGGTAACAGAGAAAATTTCCGGTTGTTCAGGAAATGACGTAGCCACGCAAGAGCAGAGTCAGCGCCACCCATTTAGCGCTTGTGTGACTTTACATGGTGGAAGATTAACCAGGAATTTAAAAAAAAAAATCTGAGTTTTATGAAACCGGAACATGTGATATAATTTTCCACGAAAATATACAGTGAAAACGGATGAGATGTAAAGAGCAGTTTCGTGTGGTACAATGAATAACTTTAAATAAATGATCCTCAGTTGTTTTCACTAGATTTCCCATTATTCCCCGTCTGTGCACAGTTTGGATGGGTGACTCATTACAATGACGTCTATGTAAAGCTTCTGAAGGACATTTTTAACTAATTAAAAGGAGCATGACTTTCATTAAATTGTTAACCACGTGTGAATGACCTCAAGTTCCTACCCAAACAATACATTCAAAACGGAAGTGACAGGGAAACAATAGCTTCAAAAACTTCATGCTCCATTCTGTATTATTTCTACCCATAAAATTACTCGTAAATTTGTCACTTAGGTGAAGGAAAATATGCTTATTTTAGACTTTTCAAAACCATTAATTTTACGACTTACTTACTTACTTACTCCATGCAGCAGAGTCCTTCTTGAGAAGCTAACCGGTTTGCAGCTAGCCAAGTAATTCTCCGAATTTTATGGAACCCGAAGGTTCATTACCGCACTCACAAGCGTCCGCCACCTGTCCCTATCCTGAGCCAGATCGATACAGTCCATACAACCCACATCCCACTTATTGAAGATCCATCTTAATATTATCCTCCCATCTGCGCCTGGGTCTCCCCAGTTTTACCCACAAAAACCCTGTACACGCCTCTCCTCTCCTCCGTACGCGCTACATGCCCCACCCATCTCATTGTTCTTGATTTTATCACTCGCACAATTTTGGGTGAGCAGTACAGATCATTAAGTTCCTCATTATGTAGTTTTCTCCACTCCCTGTTACCTCATCCCTCATAGGCCCAAATATTCTCTTCAACACCCTATTCTCAAACACTTTCAGCCTACGTTCCTCCCTCAACGTCAGCGACCAAATTTCACACCCATACAAAACATCTGGCAAAATCATAGTTGTTTATATTAATTTTACTACTTACAATGAAATTATCAGGGAAAAGCGAGCCATGTTTTAATTATAAGCGAAAGGGTTATATAGCTTAACGTAAGTAATTGTTGTAAAAGTGATTTGTGCTACGATAATGTATACCAAACTAGTTGTATCCCTGCAAATAATTCACCAATATAAACAGTGATGTATTTAATCCACAAAAAATGCAGCATCTTACTTCTGATAAGCATTAATATTGTATGTACAAATGCTTGATGCCGGGTAATTTCTTTCGGGACCAACGTATATTTAAGTAACGTGTAGTTAAGAAACGAATGTTACCTGTCAAGTGTAAATAAGAAAACAAACGTGGAAACGACAGTGCAGCCTCAGGCGGAGGCCATGGGAAGTACATGAAATTTGTTACATTCCCTAGGTCCCTGCTTGAGGTAACATTGGCAGTTCTTAAAGATAGCCCTTTTTTCTGTTAAAAACAACTTTTAGGAGGAATTAATGAACACAAAGGAAATTTCTACCAACGCAACATTATAAGCTACCTGAAAATGTCTATTTTGAAAAGATCCTTTGTTTATTAACCTTTTGACGCCTAATGTCAACTACAGTTGACTTACCGCACCGCTAACCTCTAAAGTTTCATTTTATATATTTATTCAACAATTATAGGTACTGAATATTTTAAACATGGTATATACTCTCCGTTTTTTTCTCTTCAAAATGCAGTTTGTTTCATAATTCTAACGTATTTGGTTCCTGTATTATTCACATTTTATATACAGGGTGT
>Ga0123354_10016549_pt1 | contig 11558 bp, 6 predicted proteins | sample TergutLab28metaG_2_FD_97872 | JGI IMG/M metagenome (GOLD analysis project Ga0123354, IMG submission 97872) | Labiotermes labralis P4 segment gut microbial communities from Petit-Saut dam, French Guiana - Lab288 P4 | ecosystem: Host-associated > Arthropoda: Insects > Digestive system > Gut ... | reverse complement strand
TTGCAGCTAGTCAAGAAATTCCCCGCATTTCACGGAACCCGAAGGTTCATTACCGCACTCACAAGCGTCCGCCACCTGTCTATCCTGGGCCAGCCCAATCCAGTCCATATACCCACATCCCACTTCCTGGAGATCCATCCTAATATTATCCACCCATCTACGCCTAGGTCTCCCCAGTGGTCTCCTTCCCTCCGGTTTCCTCAGCAAGGCCCTATACATCCCCCTCTCCTCACCCATACGCGCCACATGCCCAGCCCATCTCATTCTTCTCGATTTTATCACCCGCACAATATTGGGTGAGGAATACAAATCATTTAGCTTGATTCACACTGCCAAGTCAGAGGCGTTACTTATTTGCACTGTCTGTAACGATGCTTACACAAACTGAGACTACACAGCTTTGAATGCTTTGATGATAGTCGCATGTGGAAGGAATCCGGAGTGACGTAACTGAACGTACTATCTCCAGCATTTAACAGAAGAGACTGAAGAAACACACGAAAACTCACAATAATCGGTGTCCCGGCCCATGTTCGACAAACATCTCCCGGACCAAGTCCCACTGCACGGCCGAACGCACCATCCCTAAGTTAATCTGCTGCTGTCATAATCCGGGAAGTGATAACGTGACAAATTCACTGATTCAAGGCGTTCATCGCCCTGAGATAATTTGGCATGGAGCGGTCAAGATGTGCAATGTGCAACATGAAACATAATACCAGGGGTGAACAAATACCATGCGCCAGGTCGCAAGCGACTAACTGTAGTACGGTGGCGTCCAATGTTTGTGGGTCCAGCATGGAAATTGCTACACGTGGCCTTTCTGGCAGCTAGAATTTTGGGGCGGTACCTACATTTTTTTAAATTCTGTGCACCCCTGCATTACACAAATATTCGCGTGGCAGCAGCTCGGTACAGGCACGACAGTGGGTATGCAGAAATACACAGATGGAAGATTTGATCCTGTGTTCAACGAAAGGCCACGCCATTAAGTCGTCGAACAGGGGTGTACAGGTTAGATCCACGCATTCTTGACCCCGACATTACGTGGGATAGGTGGCCAGATTCACGCCTCAGACGCTTTACCCCACGCAAAGAGCCCCTCGGAGTTCGATTCCACTAGAGGCTGAGGGTGCCCTGAACCGGCCTGTAAGCTACTCTGACCCTGCCGGGAACCGACCCCCCACTTCTCCGTCTAGTCCGTATCCTTGTCACTACAATGAGCTACGTCTGCTGGCACACCTTGCATTACAGAGTACTCGAAATGCATTCCCGTTTCTCTGTTTCTGTTATCAGCCGAGGGCACTACTGACGTGGACATCAAATCATGTAACTAACAAGCAAGTGATATTCGAATTGCATATAGTAAATAACGCATATGGAGTTTCAATTAGAAAACGTGACGAGGTTAAGAGGAAGACGCGGGCATTTAGATAATACAGGGTGTTTTTTTCCTGCTTAACCGATGGGCGCCGGCCCAATGCGCTGCCACTGTTGCGTCGTACGCCGCGTGTCGAGCTGGTTTAACAATCGATGACGGGAGCCAGAAAAAAAATCGCGGTAATGATAACCTTTAGAAAATCCAATAAAAACTCATTATGGCGTCGGTCAGGCGATTATCGGTCAAGTAGGGGAAAAAACATCCTATATTAATTCGAACCTTTAAGAAATACGCTGTACGGGTACGGACGGACAGCTCTTGTGTCACTGTCATCGAGATCCATAAAGTGGAGAACTTGAATAGCTCAGCAACTATCAGCTTATCAAATAGTCTCTGTTCCATGTACTTGGCACTTTAACGCGTGTATATAAACCAACATATCACACATCGGCCTGTACGAGAAGTCTCCGATCCAGAGAAAAATATCTCACTCAAAACCTCCAACTGCGATGTCAACAGTAACTCACAGACCGGTTTCGGAAAAACATGCTCACCCGGGCGCAAAAATTCTTCCTTTATTTCCTTAACCTGTGTGAACGCCTGGAAAAGATTATACAAACGTTCTGCTATTGCTGTGTCCTAACTTTTATGATTTACTGACCGTCAGATTATTTCTCTGTGTGTAGCTCAATGAATTTGCACGCTGTTATTGGCATTTGTACTTAGCGTTGGCCAAAATTGGCGGTACCAACATTAACGTTCTCAACTATTCTCTTTCTGGCCCTTTAAAACTTACAATCACAGCGCCAGTATTAAACGTGCTAGCCCGGTTTAATAAACTAAAAAATCCTGGTGACTGCATAGTTTTAAATAAATTAAACGCGTTTCTTGTGTTGCGTACTCTTGCATGTTTTTGTGCCCAACAGTCAGTTTTCATCCGACTAAAGTATATAAGCACAAACCAACTAACACACACACACACAGATATATATATATATATATATATATATATATATATATATACTCGTATAACAGTATCTACAAATGCACACAAGTATATTCATTGTCGTTTATAGACACAATGACCTCCTACATGTTTCGGCCAACCATGCAGCCATCTTGAGGGAGATAAAATCCAAAGGTTGAATATATTAAAGAGTACAAAATGAAAGTACAGAAATATCAGAACCAATCCACAGATATAAAACAATAACCATACAACCCCATACTTTAAAATACATAAATAAAATACACTGATATTAAGAAATATATTAATATTTGATTGGATGGTATCGGCAAAGGTTTCACATAGTAATTCACCATCCTGTAATAACAGGAGTAGGTGACCGTCCCGTGCACGTGACGGCCACCTACAGGTGTGATGATACCAGATGCTGTATAAAACAATTCAGACCTCCTGATGATGAGCACATAGTGCTCGAAACATGTAGAGGCATATAACAAACTTATTATAAATCAAGAATCTGTGCATTAAGTTAACTACTAAGATTTACACTGAGATTCACGGTCAGAAAAACAGTAAAAAAAAAAACCCCTTGTCCTCGGTAATGCGCCCACAGCACGACGCTGGTCCTTCACGACAGTAAAAGAGGCGATGTTAAGAATACCCGACGTTTTACCCCCTCTCCCACACGTCTTCAAGTCGAGGTACTTAGGATAGTGCACATAAAAGTAACATTTTTTTTTTCATTTTTTCGTAACATATCCGGTTCGGTGACAGTTTTGACATCTCCGAGTTGATGAATACGCAACTGTGTCTAGACGTAACTAGCACAATCTACGACATAATCTTTCAGTTTTTACTTCTCCTTGCCAGTGGGGCAGCGGATTATAGTTGGATTGTCGTTTATCCTCTTTGCATAGGCAGAGAAATAAAACCCATAACACAAGCATTCCTGCAGTTTAACCTGCCACCTGTATACAAACAGACGTACAAGCAAAATCCAGGCATTCAAGCTCAGATTACTTTTCTTAGGCGACAACATCGTTCGGCTGTGACATCTACCTTCCAACCTCACCCTGATCACCACAGGTACAGAGACATAACTCTAAAGATTGAGAGGCTAACCACTGGAATGCAAGTCTACCATAGCAACTGAAACGAACGCAATACCAATTCCTTCAAATTATAACGGTTGCTAGATGAATTCCACTTTCGTCTGGCTAGCAAAGGCAACAGACAGGTCGGCCACTGGGGCAGCTAAACTGTTACGTTCCGCGGATGGATACATTCTAAAATCCTGGGATCCTGTCCGCTTCCTACAAGGCAGAGCTTTCTAGATAAAGTGAAGCGACACTTTCATTTAATGCACCAACCAAATGCACTTTCCGTTATAGTACATTCACTTCACTACCAACTGGTTCGGCATAACAACGCTATTTTTAGGGAGTACACACCAAGCTCAAAACCAATTAAAGTGAACTGGATTACATTTACAAATATCTAAACCTTCATTACATTCTGCTGCTAATACCGGTCAGTAATTTGGATAAAATATTGTGAAATTTCTCATGTATTGTAGAGATTATTTATAAAGCATGTAACTCATTTAAAATATAAAATATACTGAAAGTATATGAAATATAATTAGAAGCGAAATTCTGAGCTGTGGCACCATATACTCAAACAACTACTGTAGTCCCCGACCCAGTGCGGACAGCGTCCCTGTATGACAAGTGTATGACTGGCACATTAGAGAACACAATACTTCCTGAAAGATGGCACTGTCGTGTCGAAACATGTCGGAGTAAAGTGACTGTAATATCATGCACTGTGTAAGTGCACTTAGTTGGTACACAAAATGAAAGTAGTGATCCAAAATGCACGTAGTAAATAATTTCTTTAACAGCTTCGAGAGAGGAAACTCAAACACACCATTAACAATTAAATGGGGAATTCCTACACCAGTCAATCCTGGCTTCTGAAGGCTCAGAATGTGCAGTGTCAAATAAGATGATGAGCAGTAACCTGCAAAGAATGTATAAAGAATCGGTTGTGTATTAGTTTTAAGTTATAACATCACAATAACGTCCAGGGACTGAGGGAAACCAAGACAAACTTCAGTTACGACAGCCCGTTTCCTCACCGAGTCTCAAGACCGGAAGCTCCCAAATACAAAGGATGGTACCCTCCTGGCCACGTCGCTGTGACCTCCCCTCTTTAATTTTACTGACGTATTTCTGTCAGCCATTCGTAACGGGCCTCAAGAAAGCCGAAACAAACTTCAACGTGAGGATGTCGAGTGGATTCATCGGGCCTGGGACATGAATTAGCTGCGGGTTTTTGGTTAACACCACAATGAACCATCAGATTCAGTCAACAGAGATGATCAATGAGTCTCAAAAACAAGTCATTCACCCGGGGTGCACAAATCGTGGGTGCCAGTCGTCTGGACGAGCACACTTTGTGCCATGGCGCCTAGCGTTTGTGGGCCCTCAGTATCGAACTTGTTTTGTATCATCCATCTGGCGCCCAGAATGTTACGGTGGTTCCTGGATATTCGGAATATTTGTGCAACCCTGTATTAACCTTTGGTTGGTGAGTCCCACGCGTCACTTATCTCTGGTCGGATAGTTCTCTCATAGCCATGTGCATTAACAGTCGTTAATCACGGGTTCGTTAGTTCTACAATCGTCATTACTCTCCAGTGATTTAATCAGTTACTCATCTGTTACCGTACTGTCTGCCACATAAAAGAAACGCTCTCTGCATGTCTTGACGGCGTCTGAGAACCCAAGAAAACTGTATTTGTGACGATGAGAAAAAACCAATACAATTTGCATGGACACTCCATATATCCTACGAGGCTAAACATGAGAAACAAATAACACTGTGGGATTTTATATATTTCATGGCCATCCACTGATGTTTGGCTGTGAGAATAAGACGAAAAGGTGCGTATGAAAATATGTGAATTTATCACATTTTAATAGCTGCAAACCTCCTACATGTATCGGTCACGTTTTGTAGCCATCTTCAGGGAGGTTCTTTTACGACAGGATATATTCAAACACAACCAAACCAATGTACAAATATGAAGTTCTAAATATGTGATTCACAATATACGCTAAATTTTTAAATACAGATAAAATTACATGTGCTAAATTTACGTAAGGAATGTTCATGTACTGAGTGTGTAGTATCACGATCCTGAAATACAAGAAATATGTGCATAAGGTTATTAATACACCAATAAATAAAATTATATATTATAGCATGTATATGAAAAAGGTTGTCGGTATGTTGTGTACCAAGCGTGGTGGTGGTGGAAGAATGAATGTGTCATGCGCATGCGTACGTGAGTTGTATGTCATTGCTGAGATCTAAGAGGGGGTTTTTCATCTTTTGGGGATTGTTCATTGATAACAGTGTTATTTCGCTGTAAGGGCGGAATGTTGAAATTTTCTAATGGAGGTTATACACCTGGTATGTTCTTTGTATCTTTGTTCTAGACGTCGGCCAGTTTAACCTATAACAGAGGTGACAGGTCTGGCTCTATAATTGGTAGATGCCACTGCGCATATATGCATCGGTACTGAGTTTTGAGTATATAAAAAATTGTACTAATTGTGCGGAGTGTGATTTGAATAAAGTATTCTTGAAAAGACGTGTAACTTTTCCTATCATTAGACTGCAGTATGTGAAGGTGGTCCATTTTTTGTGGTTTGAAGGTGTATTGCTGTGTAAAGGTGGTAAGGAGAGTTTTCGAATTATATGAGTATTGGGTCTTGAGACTGCTGAATAGGGGAATCCAGTGGTCTTAGCACAGTGTAGAAAGGTGTTCTGTTCTTTGTGTTTTTCTTTTCAGTGTTAAGAGTGCACCCTCCTATTTATAAGGTATCTGTAGGATGCTAGTTTATGTTCCATGGGGTGGGTGGAGGAGAGGTGAGGTTTCTGTAAATGAATATCGAGTACATGTTGTGTTCCTGCCTATGAGAAGATCCAAACAATTAACAGTATTACTTATTTCGTGTGTGGGTTTAAATTGTTGATTAGTATGAAGGAAGTTGGTATATGACAAGATACGTTCAGAAGTAATTTTGCTGCGATCATAAAATATTAGCGCGTCGTCAATGCGCGAATGTAGAAGATGATGTGCTTAATTTCAGTGGCAAGTTTGATAATCAAGTTTTCATAATAATCTAAGGAAGTTTCTGCAGTGAGTCTTGATTATCGGTGAACCCTTCGCGACACCTGTAAGGAGTTTACATAAGTTATTTGAACACACATTGTGAATTACATATTTAAAACTTAATATCTGATATCTGTACATTGGTTTGGTTGTCTTTGTAATAAATTCTTCGTAAAAACACCTTCCTGAAGATGGCCACAGTTGGCCGAAACATGTCGGAGCTTTACGATTCATGTAATATTCATACATTCTCATATGCACTTGGTTTTATTCTCCTACTGAATATTGTGGGGGCTAAAGAATGTGTTTATTTTGACGAGAATAAGGAAGGGGACAAAATACTGGGGTTGAACGAAACTGAAGAGTCTAATCACACAATCCCGAGTCCCGGCAGACACAGGCCTCTGGGAAGGCAATGGTCAGGCAACACGACGCTAGCTAAACATTCATCGCAGCGCACATTTCAACAACGTCTAATCCACCAAGCTGGTTCAGGTGGCGTCGCTTCTCACTTGCATGCAGAGGTGCACAGTTCAAATCCGCCGAACACCGCCTGCCTTTGATATACATCGCCGCTCTGGCCTCTCTGGCAAACGCTGGGGCATAGCACGTCATCAGATTAGTCTATGCTACATATTCTGACATCATCGCTAAATAAACCACGAGTAAATACGTAACACATTTCCGTATTTTTTCAAAAAAAATAAACGTACGCGTGGGAATGACAAAATATGAACGAATTTCCGAAACACAAAACCATAAACTACACCTCGAACAGTGTGTAGAGGGGCACAAATGGTACGGAACTAAAACAAATTTAAACTGCCACGTGGACTAGTGCTATAGTGAAAGGAATGAAAGGTTTTTGCTACGATACGAAACGCGTTTTTATTACGACTCTCAGACGGAGATAGAAAGTGCAGTGCCAGACGAATAGTGGAGGGAGAGAAAGTCTCAAGGGGAGGGGGAAATCTGGGAACGTGTCTGGCGATACGTTCCCATCCACTCTGCATGCACACCATTACCACCTCAACTGACACACTGGCCTGGAGACAGGAGACGGGGTGGTACTACAGCCCGTTCAGGAAAGCGAGCCATATATGTGACAAATGTCCTTTCGAAAGGATGTTTCTGACCGGGGGGTACCTTCTCACGGTTCTTAGGGAGAAACCAAAAGCCAAATGAAACCTCGAATTATTCGCTGTAATGTGCCTTAAATGTCTTACATGGCGCAGAGCCGTTTTTGAGGAGCTCGTGACGGCTTAACTGCTGACAGACTCCATGCTTTGTGCGGGGTTTTGCGACCTGACGGCGATTGCTGTCGCTAGGGAAACACAAAACAGGTGATACAAAGGTAACATTAAAATGGATATTAGGGATAAAGGTTGTGGGTGAATGGAACTAACTCAGGATCGTGTCCAGTGGCGGGTAATTTCGTACCGGGTGTGTTGAGCCAATGGAAATCGGCATTTCAGGTGTTATTTCACGCTTTGTTTAACAACGCCCTCTATACCTGTGACGAAAGGGCCACGAATGGCAGGATATTCAGTAAATGATCTGAACGCCGTCGTGGCTTAATGTGAGGTACTGATACAAAAAAAAAATATCGTACCCCAGCCGAGATTCGAACTGATGATCTGCCAAATATCAGTCAGCAGCGTTACCGCTTGAGCCGGCTTGATTACATATATACATACGTATTTCTCATAATAAAATCAACTAGATGCACTAATTTCTCAAATTTATTTTTTGAAATAGAACTCTACATGTTTCAGGCAGTTCCTCTGACCATCATCAGGAGTTTTCATTGTGCACACAGCCATGGTATATGTCGTACAGGTTTGCTGACAGCTGGCGAGCAGGATCAATCCAGTTCCGTCCTGATCCTGCTCGCAAGCTGTCAGCAAACCTGTACGACATACACCATGGCTGTGTGCACAATGAAAACTCCTGATGATGGTCAGAGGAACTGCCCGAAACATGTAGTTTTATTCCAAAAAATAAATTTGACAAATTAGTGCATCTAGTTGATTTTATTATAGGAATTTATCACGATGCACGATCAACCAAAACGTCAAATACATACGTACATAAAATACAATACAAATATATTTACACATCTACGCAACACAATATGCCGAATTTGGAATCCAATGGACCTGGGTGTCTTCCGCTTCACATAGCTTCCTTTACTTACACACCTCCAGGTCCCGGCACACAAAGACAATAGGTACAACCAAAACTACACGCCTGAAATCCATTTTACATGATGCACATTTTCAAATGTCTCCCCCACCCCTGAAACTTCGCCCAGTAGTCCAGTGAAGTAGTTCACATAAGCTACCGGCCTCATATCTGACGTCATGCCTGATCATATTAATACCGTACATATTTCTTTCGATTTCTCGTTAAATGCATATACACATTTGTTAGCTGTAAGAATCTAGTGGGAAGGGCCCCTTGAAATTCAACGCTATATATTTCTTCATAACTTCCTTCAATCCTCAGTAAATAAAATTTTAAGTAGGCACCCGCCGCATCTCACAGCACCCGGAAACTACGTGTTACCATTGAGGCAGCGTGAGAAAGACACAGCTAACATAATGTCACAAACGGCATGCAGTAACATACACATTACTTAGACAACAAGCACGTGAACAGTCAGTTAATGCAGAACTGCAACGATCCTTAGCTGCTGTCCAAATCTTCGAGGGCCTGCCGCTACGCAGGTAGTGTGAGCAGTGACCAACGATGTGAGCCAGATGAATTAACGACCTCTTAGTACTGCTAAGCTCCACTACCGACAGGCGCTTTGGGCTGGCTGACACGGGGCAGTGGGAACTTGACATGAATGCAGCAATACGCAAGGCACGAAGGACTCAAGTGTCGTCATCCCCACCATCCACGGAAGTTCTTTCCGCAGCCTCATTAAAGTGCTACAAATTTAAACAAAAGTAGGCCTAATGGGGGGGGAGGGGGGAGTAAGCACACTGCACACGAGAAGCATGTGAGATGGCCACAGACAGAACTTCTAAAACTTCAGAAAAATGTTACTGAGAAATCAACAGGCAAGTTTATAGAAGGTTACTGAAGTTCCTGATGAGGAAGCAGGGTGCGAAGTGGATAACCAAATCGGCCACAGAATAACGCCCAAAAGTGATAGTATGGGGCTGAACTACCAATTCGATAGACGCATTAAATCTCTTGAATACTTGTTAACTGTCAAGTCTATTATGAAAAGAGGGAAGAGAGGCTTGTACTGGTAACAGAATCACCAAGGTTCACATGAGCGACAGGCCTGCATACAGGGCCTAGCTGACCTAGGTATGGGGAGAAACATGAAATTTTGCAGAAGACTTAGCTGACATTAATGGAAGTCGTGTACAAATTCACATAAATTTCTTCGGTAACAAAAACAAAAATTCAAATTACGACTCCTAAACACGCGTGATACTTTGAAGCAATTCTAATTCATTGAGAATCCAGGAGTCAATCACATAGCTGAGCATTTCCCAGTCTCTTATGCACTACAAAGTTTCATTTCTGTGTTCACGCGAGGTCGCCAATGGACCCTATCCTGCGCCAGCTGAATCCAAACCGCCTTGTCACTGTCCACAATGGGATGACATCGCGTCTGACTGCCGTCGAAACAAAATTCACCTGTCTTCATTTGACACTTATCATTGGGATGGGTTCCGTTAATTATGGGAGGCGTAGTGCCTGAGGCAGTAGTTCAAAACCTACCTCAAATAATACTTACTTACTTCCTCCATGGAGTAAAATCTCCTGCTTAAGAAGCTGACAGGTTTTCAGCCAGTCAAGAAATTCCCCACAGTTATGGAACCCGAGGGTTCATTACCGCATTCACAAGTGCCCGCCACCTGTCCCTATCCTGAGCCAGCTCGATCCAGTCCATACCCCCACATCCCACTTCCTGAAGACCCACCTTAATATTATCCTCCCATCTACGCCTGGGTCTCCCAAGTGGTCTCTTACCCTCAGGTTTTCCCACCATAACCCTGTATAAGCCTCTCTTCTCCCCCATACGCGCTACATATAACGCCCATCTAATTCTTCTCGATTTTTTTCACCCGAACAATATTGGATGAGGTGTAGAGATCATTGAACTCCTCGTTAATGTAGTTTTCTCCACTCCCTGTTACCTCGTCCCTCTTCGGCCCAAACATTCTCCTCAACACCATAATTTCTAACACCCTCGGCCTACGTTCCTCCCTCAATGATCTCAAATAACAGGGGCAAGGATTCAGACATCTGAGTCTCAACTGCTATCTCCGACGACCATGCAAGTAGGCTTTAGTGAAGCCATGACATTGATAAATCTGTGAGATTAAGGGCCCCTTCACTGACGCTGGGGTTTATATTGCAACTACCGCTCAACAAGGAAGTGTTTTAATTTGCAGTACCACTTCCGGCATTCAAGCACGTACGGTGTACCGAAGCTCGTAGCACGTGAAGTTAAAGGTCCGTACAGTACACCGAGACCACCAATGAAGAGTTAAATAAATGTCACTGAAATTATCACTCACACGGTGAGATCTTCACACTTACAGTAGCTACACTCACACGTAAATGGCGGCTGTTCGAAGTTGTGCCGACTGTATGTTGGCACCTTTCAATGTTGCGGGGTGGAGATGGGCTTTTTAATAACACTGCATCACGCATCACTATACCACACTCATTTCTTGTGTGTGACGGCAGGCAACCCCTTTTCCAGTCGCGATTCACGCGTTTTAGTTAAATTAACTGCAGTTACTATAAGATTTCGTTCTGTCGCTGGCAAGGGTCTCCCTTTATCTCTTAGATACGCGTTAAGTGAATTAAAAGTGAAGTGGAGTGAGATTCAATAGTGAAGTGAATATGTCGCAGTGCAGTTGAGTGTGTCATAGTGCAGTGAAAATAGTAGTGTAGTGAATATGTGCATTATTACAATATGGTCAGTGTGAGGGATATTGTACTGGGTTTATTTAATCTAAAATTACTTGACACATGGTATACTTACCTGT
>Ga0123354_10016548_pt1 | contig 11559 bp, 12 predicted proteins | sample TergutLab28metaG_2_FD_97872 | JGI IMG/M metagenome (GOLD analysis project Ga0123354, IMG submission 97872) | Labiotermes labralis P4 segment gut microbial communities from Petit-Saut dam, French Guiana - Lab288 P4 | ecosystem: Host-associated > Arthropoda: Insects > Digestive system > Gut ... | reverse complement strand
TACCGAATTTTGGCCACTTGGCACAAATATTGCAATCAATCAATCAATCAATCAATCAATCAATCAATCAATCAATCAATCAACTACTCTTTTAAGTAAAAAAAATTATAAAATATTGTTTATAGCTATACTCGTGATTTTGTCAACATGTATGGTAACGCTAACTTCCTGCGAAAACCCATGGATGAAAGATATCCTTGATAAACTGGAAAAAGATAAGGATAAGGATAAAGACCTACCACGAATTCCCGGGTTTGAATGGATAAAGCCTGGAACCTTTACCATGGGAAGCCCTGTTGGTGAAGATCCTGCCACTAATGAAGATCAACATCAAGTACGGTTAACAAAAGGGTTTTACATGGCAAAGTATGCCGTAACACAGGAGCAATACCAGGCAGTAATGGGTAGTAATCCAAGTTATTTTACTACATCTCCGGAAGGGAATTCAAACAAACTGCCTGTTGAACAGTTAAGCTGGTATGATGCAATAGTGTTCTGCAATAAGCTAAGTATAGAAGAAAGGCTTAATCCAGTATATACAATATCAGGGACAACCAATCCAGATGGGTGGGGTCCAATTCCAACAAGCAATAATCCAGCATGGGATGCTGTAACAGTAAACTGGGATGCAAATGGCTATAGACTCCCTACAGAGGCAGAGTGGGAATATGCTTGCAGGACAGGGACAACAACAGCCTATAGTTATGGCAATACAGCGAATCCTGATTATATGTGGTATGATGTTAATTCAGGCGATATGACCCATGAAGTAGGGAAAAAACTACCTAATCCCTGGGGCTTATATGACATGCATGGGAATGTGTATGAATGGTGCTGGGACTGGTATGATGCTTATGAAGGAGCAGTTACAGACCCCGAAGGACCTGCTTCTGGCACCAACCGTGTGATACGGGGTGGTTGTTGGAACCATGTTGCTCAGCACGCTCGGTCTGCTTATCGGGACATCGTCGGGCCTTGGTACGGGAACCACGGCATTGGCTTCCGGCTGGTGCGCCGCTAATCACTGCGATGGCATCGTGGGGCGAAAGCGTTAAGCTGTAGCCCCTGATGCCTGAGCGTTATTAATTACCTGACAGTAGGCTATACTGACTTTTAATTCCCCCGAATTCGAGGAAATTAAGAATGGGATTATATATCTCTTCCCAAATAACTAGTAATTTTATATAGAAGTGAGATGCAAAGTTTGCGGTCGAAAATTTCGACCACAAAACATTCCTTTCACTCGTTTGTCGTTATTTGCATTGTTTAATTTTTCTAATATCTTTTTTTAAGGTACCAAATTGGAACCTTAAACTTGTCCATAGTAATAAATTTGTGATAAAAATATCTCGAATTCTGAATCAACAAGCAAATATTCTTAGTAAATATGTCCAGAGATTTATAAATATCTTAAAACAAAAGGAATAGTAGTAAAAATATGCGTACTGTTGATGTTGATTCAAAAATAATTGAAATTCGTGGAATAAAAGCTTTGTTAGATTGTGATGTTGCTTTTTTATATGGAGTAGGGACTAAGGAAGTAAATCAGGCAGTCAAAAATAATCCGGATAAGTTTCCAAAAGGATATATAATTACTGTAAATAAAAAAGAGAAAATTGAACTGGTCAAAAATTTTGACCAGTTCAATTCATTAAAGCATTCATACGTTCCACTAAAAGCATTTGCTGAAAAGGGTTTGTATATGCTTGCCACAATACTTAAAAGCCCGCAGGCAACGGAGACAACTGTGGCAATAATTGAAACTTTTACAAAAATCCGTGAATTGACAAGAACTGTTGGTGAATTGGGAAAAAAGACAACAGAAGAAGAAAAGAAACCACTCATGCAAAAAAGCGGAGAAATTATTTCTGACATTTTAGGTGATTTTTTAAATATTTCCGAAACAGAAACAAGTTTTGAAATAAATCTGGCTGTAATGAATATAAAACATATAGTCAAAAGAAAATAATATTGCATATGGGGAGGGAACTTCCAGCAGGGTATGGAGTACCTAATTTTTTCAAACCTCTGTACTCCATAATGTATAAGTGAAAACTTAGCGAGAGCGGCTCAGCCATAGGCAAGATTGCAGCATAGATGTAGTCCGATGACAAATGGATTGCTTCGCTACGCTCGCAATGACGTAGCGGTTAACGATTAGCGATGACGGGAGGCTATTAGCGACTCGCAATGACGGAGAGGTTAGCAGAAATCAATTGTTTTTAAGGAATTACAATCTGCTTGGGATCCACTTGCGCTTTAGGATACTTAAGATCCATTGCCTCCAGGGTTTCCACCAGAACCTGTGCAACAAGCAGATTCCTAAACCACTTTCGCTCTGCCGGTACAATATACCATGGATTCTTTGGCAAAGAACATTTTTCAAACACAGTTGCATAAGCGTTTTGATAATCTCCCCAGTACGCTCTTTCCTCAATATCCGACATGGTAAATTTCCATAGTTTTTCTGGAATATCTAATCTTTCCTGAAGCTGTTCTTTCTGGTAATCCTTTGAGATATGTAAAAAGAATTTTACAATTTTTGTCCCTTCATCATTTAACAAAGATTCAAAATTATTTATATGATCATAGCGTTGTTTTATTGTTTCCTTGGGCGCAAGATTCTTTACTTTTACAATAAGCACATCTTCATAATATGAACGGTTAAATACACCGATATGCCCTTTTCTTGGAACATTTTGATGAATGCGCCATAAAAAATCATGTGCGAGTTCTACTGAGTTTGGATTTTTAAAAGAGACAACTTTACAGCCTTGCGGATTTATGGGGCCGAATACATTTCTTATTGTAGAATCTTTTCCCGCTGCATCCATTGCCTGTAGAACAACAAGAAGCGATTTGGAGCCATCTGCATAAAGAAGAGCCTGTAAATCCTGTAGCTTTTTTAATAATTCATCAAATAGCTTCAATCCTTTTTCTTTCTCGAGTTTTCCATCATACTTGGTAGAAAAAGAGTCCATTTTTACTGATTTGCTTTCAGATATTGCATAGTCGCTGGTTTTGATATTCATTTTTTGATCCTTTGAATTAAGATGTAAAACTAACTGGGTATATATTATATCATATTCTATGAATTATACAAAACATTAATAATATGTTATATTAAATATTGAAAACTGTATTAAAAGGGAGAATTTATTATGAAAGTTATTGCTTTAAACGGCAGCCCCAGAGAAAATGGGAATACATTTTTTGCTTTATCCAAAATGGCCGAAGAACTTAAAAAAGAAAAAATAGAAACAGAGATTATTCAGATAGGCAGCCAGAAAATAAGGGGATGTATTGGTTGCAGACATTGTTTTCAGTCTGAAAATAATCGCTGTTCGATAAACGACGATATGCTAAACAAAACTACGGATATTATAAGAAAAGCAGATGGCCTTATTATTGGCTCTCCAACATATTATGCGGGTATTGCAGGGACAATGAAATCATTTCTTGACAGGTTATTTTATACAAGCTCAAAATATTTTAAGCACAAGGTTGGCGCTTCTGTTTCCATTGCGAGAAGAGCAGGAGCTGTAGATGTTGTTCATCAGCTTAATAATTATTTTAATTTAGCTGAAATGGTTATATCCCCTTCCCAATACTGGTCAATAGTATTTGGGGCAGCGCAAGATGAAGCTGCTAAAGATGAAGAAGGGGTGCAAACAATACAAAGAAGCGCGCAGGCAATGGCATGGCTTTTAAAAATAATAGATGCAACAAGAAATACTATTCCTTCCCCTGTTCATGATGGCAGGGTGCGGACAAATTTTATAAGATGAAACGGATGTGTTGTGCAAACTATTTTGGCGGTCTGTCTAGCTGGGGCATTGACCGATAAATTCAGGAAGTTAAAATGGATAATAAATTATTAAACGATAAAGAAATTTTTCCCGACACAAAAATAATTAAAAAAGAACTTGGCGAATTTTATGTTGTTTATGAAAAATTCTTAAAAGCAATAACCGACAATGAATATGGTCTGAATCCTGAATGGCGCTATTATAATGATGGCAAATGGCTTTGTAAAGTAACGTATAAGAAGAAAACAATTATCTGGGTTTCTCTGTGGGAAAAATATATTAAAGCAACTTTTTATTTTTCCGAAAAAAATATTTTGGGAATAAACGATTTGAAAATATCTAAAAAATTGAAAACATCTTTTTTAGATAACAAAAGCATAGGGAAGTTTAAACCTTTAATAATAAATATAAAAACAGAAAATCAGATAAGCGATGTTTTGGAAGTTGTAAAATATAAAAAAAGTCTAAAATAATAACTCACGACAAAATGTTTTCTGGAAGCTGGATTGATAAAAAAAGGGAAAGAAAACTCTTTCCCTTTTTTTATTGCTTAATGCTTTGCAGGATTAAATTTGTATTCCCCTTTATTTGGTTCTTCAAGCGTTCCTATTGATGGGTAGAGCAAATGCATTCCGGCAATCGGGATTTTGTTTTTTGTTACATATTCAAAAACTTTTTTGCGTGTTTCACTGGCTGCTTTTGGATCTGTATCATAAACAGTCGCTATCTCCGGAACAGGTATTTGTATTTCCATAACATTTATTAAATCGCCGGTTATAAGCAAGCTCTCTTTTCCGGAGCTTACCAAATACAGTGTATGACCGGGTGTGTGTCCAAATGCCGCAATGGGTGTTATTCTGGGAACAAGTTCTTTTAGTTTGCTGTTAAGATCAGCTGGTTTAAAAGTTTTTACCTTCTTGCCATATACTGCTAACGCATTTTGCGCCAGCTTAAAGTTGTTTTGTCTTGCCTCTGTGGCAGCAGCCATCATTTTGCTGTCTGTCCAGAAGTTTTTTTCCTGCTCTGCAAGATAAACTGTTGCATTGGGAAATAAAGGTTTCCCGTCTTTCTGAAGCCCGCTGATATGATCGCCATGCATATGGGTTATAAAGATTATATCAATCTTTGCAGGTTCTATTTTTAAGCTTTTGAGATTTTCAAAAAGAGTTGTGCCAAACCCTGTGTCGATCAGTATTGTATTTTTAGGTGTTTTTACAAGGAATATATTTGTTTGCGCCGGAGAAGTTCCTTCAGGAATATATTTTTGGACCACAGACTTATCTGCAAGAATAATTGCACTGTCTCTCTGTCCCCTGTTTTCTACAAGTAAATTTACTTCGCAGTCGCCTACTTTGTATGTAAAAATGTTTTTAGCATCCTGTGAGAAAATAACTCCTCCTGTACACATTAAATATAATAATATTAAACAAATAAAATTCAATTTCATAGTAGCCTCCTCTGAATATTATATGGCTATATTAAAAATATTTCCATTCTAATTTAAATAATGAAACTATTTTAATTAAAAATAGTTTATGTTATATTATAAAAAGATTTATTATACATCAATTTTTAATTGTTAAACTTATTTATTGATGATATATGAAACATTGAGGAGAAAATATGTTAAAAAAATTAAGTGCAATTTTATTGTTTTGCCTTATAAGCGCTCTTGCTTTTGCGCAAACTGCCCCAAAGCAGGTTTTATCTGAAAAAGATATCAATAGTTTTATTGTCAATTATAAACAGATAATGGAGGCTTTTGATCTTCTGGGCGATAAATATGACCATATTTTTGAAGGAATAGATACAAGTGAAGGTTTTAGCGCAATGATTAAGATGCGTTCGGTAAAAGTGCCAGAAGAGATACAGAATATTCTGAAAAAAAACGGACTTGGCGATAATGGTTTTGAAAAAGCAATGGTTATTATTCAGGGAACCGGAGCGATTCTTGTTGAAGAAGACCTGGAGAACTTAAATGCAGAAGCAGGTAAAGATCCCAGAATATCGGAATATATTAAAGAGGCAAGAGCCGGGATAAAACCATTAAAAGATTCCATTAATAGCAAAGACCTTGACTTAATAAAAAGTAAAAAAGCTGAATTATTTAAAGTATTAAATGAAATATAATGATTAACTTATAGCAGATAAGTAAATTTTTAAAACAGCGAAAACCTGCTAAAAGTCCGGATTGCCTGTTCAAATAGGTGATCCGGAACTATCTATTTTCCCCAGTAATTTTTTTAATAAATAGACTAATATGCCCGGCTTTATATAATAAATATATACAAATTTTATATTATCATATATCATTGAATAGAGATTTGTATGATAAGATCAATTTTAGGCAAGAAAGAATATTTTTTAATATTTTTATTTATTTTTTTAATAATCTTTGTTAACCAGCTTTCCCTTTCATATATTAATAAACTTCAAAAAAACGCAGAAGTAATTAATTATATAAGTATTTTAAAAGGGACAACAGAAAGATTGGTAAAAGAGGGAATGCAAGGGTTCTATGATGATAACCTTATTTCTTATATAGATTCCATTATTTATGACTTGATTTATGATAAAGGTGAAATAGGTCTGGTTGTTATTCAGGATACAATATACTTAAATCACATGACGGGTGCACTTGCTTGTTGGGGAAAAATTAAAGATAATATAGTCTCTATAAAATTAAATAAAGAACCTTACCGTATTTTTGAACTTAGCGATGAGTTTTTTAATATTGTTGATGAAGCTGCGGTTGCTGCAGAAGCATTTGCCGAACGCAAGCTAAAAAGTTCCAGATTTTTCCTGCGATGCGCAAATATTGTTTTTATAATTTTCATAATGACAGGATTAGTTTACTTTTTAAAAGCAGGAGAATTGAAAAGGAAGAGCGCGATTATTCGTGAAATAGCTTATGTTGATACTTTGACGCAAATGCCTAACCGCGCCAGTTGTGAAATTGAAATTGATAAGTATAGAAAAAAAATTCCTCCGGATTTAAGTTTTGCAGTGCTTTTGTTCGATATGAATAATTTAGAAGATGTTAACGCTGTAAGAGGGCGGCACGGAGGAGACAGGGTTATTGCAGGGTTCGGAAGAATTTTAAAAGAAGAAGCAGAAGAATTCGGATTTGTGGGAAGATATGGCGGAGTTGAATTCCTTGGAATTTTTCAAAACAGCTCTAGAGAAAAAGTAGAAGAGTATATCAAAAAAGTTAATAAAAAAGTTGCGGAATATAATAAGATCCATACTGATGATAGCGAAAAGAAAATAAGTTTTGCCATAGGATATTCTATTGGCGATCCCGGAGATAATAATTTTACTAAATTAATTAATAATGCTGATAAATTAATGTATGAAAATAAGAGGAAAATGAGAGAAAAAAGCAAAGGCTAGCTTTCCAATAAACGTTTCCCTGTTATATTAAATAAAAAATCAATTACGCCTTTTCTATTTTTTGTCTACCAGATACAAATATTCTTTAACATGTATTTTGCGGTTTCTTAAATTTCTGCTTCCCCTGAAAGTGTTATATTGCTTCTCGAGAATTTCAACTTTGCCGATACTTCTTAGCAATTTTATCATTTTTTCCATAGGAATAAAGCCTTCGGAATTAAATGAGATAAGCAGATATTTTGCTTTTATATTTTCCAGTAAATCTTTAAAAACAGTTATTGCTGCTCTGCTTTTATTGTAGCTTGACCTGTTCCAGTCAACAGGTATGCCGGAAACATTACTAATTTTTTGAGGATTTAAATAATCTACCAACAGGTTAAGCATAAAATAATTCGATCCATAAGGATGCTGATTATAAGGAGGATCTATATATGCAAGATCAATATCGTTTATATGTTTTATAATTTCATTTGAATCATTCCTGTATATTTCCACATCACATTCAAAGTTACTAAAAACCGGAAAAGGGATATGTATATCGGATAATATTCTTGTTAATGCGTTACTTTTATCGCCCCCGAATTTTCCCAATCCTGTTTTTGAATCTTTATAGAAACCCTTAAACACACCAGAAGTATTTGTGTGAATAGATGCTTCGGATAAGAGCGGGGCAAGTAAAAAGTTTTTATATTCATCAGGAACTTCATCTATTAATTGTCTTGCTGTATCCAGATACAAGGCATTCCTTTTTGTGTAAAAAACCCTTTCGCCCGGCATTATAATGCTATCATCTTTTGGAGCATAAAGTTCTGCAATAATTCCTTTTTTCAGAGATTTATTTTCAAGCCGGAAAATAATAGAGTTATATATTTCCATAAATAGATTTTTGTTAAATTGGGAAAAGTTAGTCAGATAACATCGGTTTATTACTTCCGAATATTTTTCAAGATCATTGGCAATTAGTCTGTTCGCGTGTTTTTTAAAAAACCTTGAAACAATCCCGGACCCGGAGAAAATATCAAAAATATCAAGTTTTTTCCTGCAAACTTTTTTTTTGACAATCTCAACCCCTTCTTCAATAAAGCGCAAAAGAGTGCGTTTATTCCCAAGATAGGTTATAATCTGTTTGTCTAAATATTCCGGGTTTTCATAATCTGGTATTCTATTCATTTTCGCTTTATAATAATATAATAATGATATTTAAGAAATAATACTTTTTTATAAAACAAGGGCTAGAAATGCTTAATTTGTTATTACTTTTAGCAGGATTTGTTCCTCTTATTTATGGCGCTGATTTACTTGTAGACAGCGCTTCCTCTTTGGCAAAAAGACTTAATGTTCCAAATATTGTAATAGGATTAACAATCGTTGCTTTTGGAACATCTGCTCCGGAGTTGACTATTAATATTTTTGCATCCTTGCGGGGAAATAGCGATATTGCTTTGGGAAATATTATTGGAAGCAATATTTTTAATATTGCGGGAATAGTTGGAATAGCTGCGATTATTTATCCTATGGCAGTAAAACCAAGAACAACCTGGATAGAAATTCCTCTCTGCTTCTTGGCTGCTCTTGTTGTCCTTGTAATATCTTTAGATGGATTTATAGATGGCGATAAAATATCAGTAGTCAAAAGAACAGATGGTATTATACTTCTTTTATTCTTCTCTGTTTTTCTTGGTTATACTATACATTATATGATCTCCTCTTCTAATGAAGAAGAAGCTCCTGTAAAACAATACTCCATAGGTTTATCTATAGTTCTTATTTTGGCAGGATTAGCAATACTTATAATCGGAGGAAGAATTGTTGTAGTATTTGCAATCAGGCTTGCACAGCAAATAGGGCTTTCTGAAAGGATAATAGCATTAACGATTGTATCAATAGGAACATCATTTCCGGAACTTGCTATATCTGTAATTTCCGCAAGAAAGAAAAATATAGATTTAGCAATAGGTAATATTGTTGGGTCGAATATTTTTAATGCTTTATTTATTTTGGGAATTTCTGCAATAATTAATCCTGTTCTTGTGCATGAAAAATCTTTTTTTGATTTATGTACAAATATTGTAATAAGTTTGCTCCTTTTCGTATTTGTTTTTACAGGAAAAGGGAGAAAAATAGATAGATGGGAAGGCATAATCTTTGTTATACTTTATGTTGGATATCTTTTAGTATTATTCAGATTGTCCTGATTTTAGGAGAATTGTTATGAAGAAAGTAACGATTTTTTTTGTATGTTTTATCATGATGCATATCTCTTTATATGCTAATGATTATATGAAAGTTAAAGTGGAAAATACAGAGATAGATGTTCCTCTTGGCTGGTATGCTCAGTATACAAAATCTCCGCAAATATTTTTTCTTTATTCTCCTTTGGAAGAGGGAGATGATTTTCAGGAAAACTGCAATCTTATGAAAGAAATGCTGCCAGGAAAATATTCCTTAAAAGACTATATGGAGGCAAGCATTGAAGTTGTAAAAGAGATTTACATTGGGTTAGTGCTTGAAGAGACCGGGACAAATTATTATGTATTTTCAGGAATTGTTAATAATATAAGGGTAAAACAGATCCAATATTATTATATAAAAAATAATATTGCTTATATCTTAACTTTTTCGGCAACTCCTGATAGTTTTAGCCAGTATTCCGCGATTTTTAAAAAAATTGCCGAATCTTTCAAGATTTTATAATTTGGAGTAAAGTATGGAAAATAAAAAAGATTTTGATTGCTGCCCCCCATTTGATACTGTTCCCTGGGACAATAAAATATTGGAATGGGATAATAAAAAATTTGTAAAAGATAAAGTTCTTACTTTTTTTTACATACCTTTGAATTTTGGTTGTGTTATAAAAAGAATAATGAAAAAAATGACCGAAGCGCAGGTTCCTTCCTCTGAGTATCTCTGCTTGTCAGATCACACCTCAAAATGGAATATGGATATTTATATTGCAGTAGATGACATAGTCGGTGAGCTGCAAAATGTTACCATGTCCGGCAGCTTTTTTAGCAAAGTATATGAAGGCAATTTCAAAGATACAAAAAAATGGTGCGATGATTATAAAGCGCATGCAGAAAAAATAGGACTTAATATAAGTAAAACATATATGTGGTATACAACATGTCCTAAGTGCGCAAAAAAATACAACAAAAATTATGTAGTTATCATAGGCCAGATAAATAAATAGATATTTCTAAAAAATTCAGTGTTGTTTTTGCGTTACTTAAAATGGAAGCATAAAAAATATGGAAATGTGGGATAAGGTTTATAAAAAATTTGGAACAAAAAAACCTGAATATGATAACTGGCTGGATAAGTTCATGCCTGTTATCGAATTATCCCGGAATTTACCGATTATTGATCTTGGTTGCGGTTTTGGAAATGATACTCTCTATTTAAAAGAGAGAGGTTTTAATGTTATTTCCTGCGACTACTCAATTGAAGCGTTAAACCGGCTTGATCATTTTATAGAAAATCCCCAAAAAAAACATTTTGACATGAGAAGCGGGTTTCCGTTTAAAACTGATTCCGCAAAAGTTGTGATTGCAGATCTTTGTATTCACTATTTTTCAAAAAAAGATACAGAAGCTATTATTGCTGAAATATCACGATTGCTGGAAAATAATGGATTTTTATTATGCCGGGTGAATTCTGTAAATGATATTAATTATGGGGCAGGGCAAGGCGAAGTAATCGAAGAAAATTATTACAATGTTAACAACGATACAAAAAGATTTTTTGATAAAAAAAATATTGAGTTCTTTTTTAAAAACTGGGATATCCAATATATAGAAGAGTGCGCCATGGCCAGATATGAAAAAAAGAAAGTTGTATGGGAATTTTCTGCCAAGAATATAAAATCATAAAAGAATACAAATTATGGGGATATATCCTGATCCAAATAATAAATAAAAAAGCGCCTATTTTTAGGCGCCTTTCATTTTTTGTACGCTTTTTTATTTATTGCTATTATAAAACCAGACACTCTTACGTCCAAGAGGATTCGAACCTCTGACCTACGGCTTAGAAGGCCGTTGCTCTATCCAGCTGAGCTATGAACGCACGATTTCGGGATAGAAGGACTCGAACCTTCGGTCTCCTGCTCCCAAAGCAGGCGCCTTAGCCACTAGGCAACATCCCGAAAAGCATTTAAATAATACTGTTTTTTGCCTAAATGGTCAATATAAGCAAAGTTCTACCCCATTATTTAATTTTGTTCCAAAAGCTTATACAGGGCAAGAGCAGCCCTGTCCCAGGGGTTATCAAAAATTTTAAGTTTATTCGGTAATATTGTGACTTTGCCTATTGTATGATAAATTTGAGGCATCCAGAATGAATCTTTCAATAGAAAAAT
>Ga0123354_10016547_pt1 | contig 11560 bp, 7 predicted proteins | sample TergutLab28metaG_2_FD_97872 | JGI IMG/M metagenome (GOLD analysis project Ga0123354, IMG submission 97872) | Labiotermes labralis P4 segment gut microbial communities from Petit-Saut dam, French Guiana - Lab288 P4 | ecosystem: Host-associated > Arthropoda: Insects > Digestive system > Gut ... | reverse complement strand
GGGCAGTGTGTATCACTACAGCTCGTGCGTCCGACACAGTATACTGACCAGCTTCGCGCTCAAGCAGACGCGTGGAAGCCTTCATTCTCCACCTGCATAAGTGCATCTTTCAAAGGGAAAGCTGTATCAAGTGAACGAGTGCATTCCAGTGCCGTGATAACTCGCAATTGTCGTGTTAATAACATTCGTAATTAGTCACCATTTGGTTTAGCATCCAATCTGACGTATAGATCGCGAACTGCATGAGGCAGTACTACTACAAAGGTACCACTTGAATTACATTAAACAATTAGAGAAGGTGTCGTGTGCATTTTAACGTGTTAACATTTTTGTGAATCTATCTGTGTTGAAACCATAACCATTCTAATTATATTGCAAAGGGCAATTACAACAATTTTGTTGTCATAGTGTTGATAACAGTACCATACACAAGCTAAGAACCAAAACCAGTTCAAGATTAGCGTACAAAATTACATAATATGTGTTTAATAGTGAACGTGAATCTAACAGTTTGGCCGGCACTTATTTCATAAATAGAATTAATTTTTCTACCCTCCTATATGTTCCCCTGAACCAGAGCAGGGCACCAACACATACATACATACACACACACACACATACATACATACATACATACATAAATACATATATACATACATACATTTAGGTGTTAATTCATGTAACTTACGCACCTTGCTAAGTCACACCGACTCTTATCTTGAGCAGCTTTAATTTGATGCATTTGCAATGTATTGTGATGTGGTGCGTTTTAATTTAAAATGTGGTGTGCTTCTGTACTTCACACGGTGGACCATCCAAAGGCACTCTTTGTGTTAACACGAGGAATCCATGATAATGGCACTCCCTCGAGTGTCGAAACATATAGTAAAGGAAAAATGTGTACCGAATATTTGCACTTCTCGATGCATAAAGTGTTTAAAAATGCTAAATGCAGTGACAGCTTAACGTCTTCCACTTTCTACAATTCAACAAGGATAATGAAACTTTGGTTGCGGTTGATATCCTGCAACTTTCATCTTGCTGCTTCACAGAAAGTGATCACCAAAAATGAAAAACTTTAACACCCCTTTTTTTCTCTGTCGTTTGGGAAAAAATATGCTGAATGAAAGAATTACAGGATTAACTATTTGATTGATTGTCAGCTGCAAGTTTTATAAGGACTGTCGACACGTTTCTTTGCGTTCCCAACATCTTAAGATATAGGAATGCTCCTTTCGTCCCTCTCAAGAAGGCTGAGCCTTCGGATCATTTCTCCTTCCCTTTGCATCTGCCACAAAGAGCAGGCCCTTAGCTGGAGAGCCGGCAGCCAACCCGCTACAACTAATGTCACGTTGTGCAGCTCTCAAGACTTCAGCGAGCCACACGACTTCACGCAGCGCATAATGCATTCCTCTGTTGCTCTGTACACAGTGTCACGCCGACATGCAAACAATGTAAAGAAACTTGAACACAAACTTTATTGCAACACAGGGTATCCCGTTGTGACCCTGTACCTTAGCACATAAGTCAACACGACTATCCTGTATCGCAAATATATATTCAGGAAGTTTTTATATTATGTATAATCCAGACTCATTTATTTGGGATTAAACACAACAGCATAAAATTGTGATGATAGTGAAATTGAAGGAAAATATATTTATCGTATTAGTAACAACTGCAAACAATTTAATGAACATGTATTTTTATTTTTGTATTTTTTTCGCTATATTGTAAATTTTAGGGATGAAATTTGTATCGATTACAAAAACAAACATTGTTTTCATAACAAAGAATATTTTTGTTGAGAGTATATACTTTTAAATCCTGAGTATCTACTAATTGTTTTCGCAGTACAGTAAGGTAAATGTAAAGCAGTCCCTTTACAGGCCTGGACAGGCCCTGAGGGTTCCAGGAGGGCGAGGCTCCCAGATTTCAAGACAATCGGCACATGAAGGTGGAAAGGTTGTCAGCCCTATGCACCGGCCGCCTTTACCCCCCAGGAAATATTGCTGGTACTCATTTCCGTTGGAGGCTGAGTCAACCCCAGGGCCATAGTGACACCGGAAGGATTATGTCAACGAAAAATTCCAATTACGTCATCGGGAATCGAACCCGCGAACTTCCGACTTGTAGCACAGTGCCTCACTCAACTGCGCCACCGCGTACCCCGTTCGCAGTACAGTACGTGACGTAACTGAAAAGACCATCACTAGAGATTTTCACTAGAAAACGCCTTACCATAAAAACACAGTTGCTACATTTCACGACACATTCCAGACCTTCACACTCGCTTCATTGTGCAATCTGACTATGTATGTTTGCTACACCCATATATGTTCAGCCCGACACATAGCTCTTTACTACAAGTAGAAGTGTTTCTGAAACTGGATTTTGCGGAAACCGGAGTTTCCGCAAAATGGTGTCAGGGGTTCCGAGAGACGAAAATGCCTAATGGTGGAACAGTTTTATTGGCGGTCCTAAATCTGTGTGTACCAATTAAAACTGGTGTGGCGACATTCGACGCCAATCATTCCGTCGCTGACAGCACGCGGACGGTCAATCGCTGCTTCATTCCGGAAGCTGCCTGATTCCGTAGTCAAGTAGCAGATCTCGTCATAGACTGAGTCGATGTTTCGGGAGAAACTGTCAGATTATCGATCAGTTTGAGGGTAGCCGTTGATTTTGTACGTGTAATGTCCATATAGGGTAAACAAATACTTACTTACTTACTTACTTACTCACTCACTAACTCCATGCAGCAGAGTCCTCCTCGAGAAGCTAACCGGTTTTTAGCTAGTCAAGAAATTCGCCGCATTTTATGGAACCCGAAGGTTCATTACCGCATTCACACGTGCCCGCCACCTGTCCCTATCCTAAGCCAGCTCGATCCAGTCCATACCCCCTACATCCCACTTCCTGAAGATCCATCTTAATATTATCCATAAGATAAACAAATACTATATTTAATTTTATATTTGACATATTGTGGACATGCTGTTGTTCCTCAGTAAGTTCTGTAGATTTATCAAGGTTCCGTGACATAAAACAGATTGAAAAGCGTGGCCTTAGAATAACAACTAATTTCAATTTATCCAGAAACTCCTTAACACTACATTTGGACTAAGAACTGGGCACGGTTGCTGGGAAATCAATTTCACTCTTATTATTTGTAAAGGTAAATCAGTCCCATTACAGGCCCGAGGTGCCCAGAGGGTTCCAGGAAGGTAAGTTTCCCAGATTACGTGACAATGTCGAAGGATGGTGGTAAGGTTTTCAGCCTAACGCACCGGCCGCTTTTACCTCCAGGAAATGCTCCTGGTACTCATTTCTGTTAGAGGCTGAGTCGACTCCAGGGCCATAGTGCGATCGGAAGGATTATTTCAATGAAAAATTCCAATGACACCACCTGGAATCGGAGCAGCGATCTTCCGATTTGTAGCACAGCACCTTAACTACTGTGCTACAGTGATCCCCCCCCTCCTAATATGTGTAGTCGCATTAAACTTACAGTCTGGTATAGCATAGAATCAAAATAGTTCAAGTCCTAAAAACAGTAGGCAAATTAGACTGGTTCTTCAACGTGCGAATTAAGGTTGTGACCTCTTATGAGGGTATGCCGATAGTTGTGAATATTTGCAGAGCACAGGTGGAGCAAGTGTATGTATGATGAAGTTGCAGCCAACTTACTACTCCGTGGAATTCTTATCACGGCTGTGCTGAATTACACGCATAGCGTCAAGAGAGCTTGGGGGAGAGGAAGAAGACGCTTCATCAGAGAGCTCGGTTATTGGAACCAGAAGCTTCATCCTCAAGGCATGTTTATGAAACACGGTAAAGTAAATAAAGGCGCACACTAGACGTCTATTACACACCCCTACATTTTGCATAAACATATAGTCTTCGAACATGCCTACACTGCAGTTTAATGTCCCTCCCCGCACAAATAAGCCTGTCGTATTTTACCAACGCTTCTCCAGATAACTTTTCTACGTAACCTGTAAATGTGATATGACTATAAGTAAAAAGATAAAGGTAAAGGTGTCATCCTATTACAGGCCATGTAAGGCCACGGGAAGGGGGTAAAGATATATATGTAATCTTTCCTTATCATCGGCACTAGATTGGGGTGAGTGGCCAAAGGCATCCTCCGGCCGGTTTACCCCGGGAAAGAGGTCCATTGTTCAGGAGTCTGGGTAGGTCCCAGGGACGTTCTGGACTGGTGGCGGAAATCTCGTCCACACCGGGGTTCGATCTCCGGACCGTCCAGCCCGTAGCGTTATCGCTATACCGACTGAGCTATTCCGGCTCACTGGCCGTATATAACACCAATTCCAAACTTAGCTATAGTGTATCAGTAGTTTCTTGATAGCTAATTTCTGTTTAACAATCCTAATATGATAAAATTAAAAGAACTGACGTATTGTGAGGAAACGCTTGTTTCAGTTGCCTTTGTAACCGTTCGCTGAAATATTCAAGGCTCCGAGAAATGCTTGGCGAATTTATTATTATTATTAGTAGTAGTATTAGTATTAGTATTATTAACTTCAACTGGTTTTATATCCAGTGGCAGTGTCCTACAATGCAAGACTGGATATGACAATACAGTACAGTACAGTACAGTACAGTACAGTACAGTACAATACAGTATAATACAGTATAATACAATAACACACATTACACAAAATAACATACAACACTCAAGGCAACCCTCTATACGTAAATTAACAGTTAACAGTACTCGGACAGAAACGCGTCTACGTCTTTGAGCTAAGTTTCCATATTTTCACCACAAACTACCTACAATTTCAACACATCAACAGCTTGTTGTAATAACATTTACTGTTGTCACCTTTCCGTGTTAATATATGTACTGTACAGGTACGTAATGCGCATGGGAGGTAACAGACGGCCTAAGCGAAAATTGTACCGGTCCTCTCAAGGAAGAAAAAGAAGAATATCCGAAATGAAGTGGCATAGGGAATTGGCAAGACTGATGAAGCAGAAGAATCTAACACGTGAAGAGGTAGTAACTAGGCAAAATATAGCGGAAAGAGACAGAGAACCCGTAACACTGTCAAAATGTTATAGACGGATCGTTCCTATTAAGAGACGGACATTCAGGGATTCTGCAGTCGACGCACGTGGGCAAGCAAGGAAATGAACCGAAAAGCAAGCACACTAAAGCTAACGCGCGCAATTTTCCACTTCTTCGATTTAAACGTTACAAATATTGAAAAAAACAACTTTGTTTTCACATACTTTATGCGTGTAACGTGACTTTCACAGCCGTGATTACGAATCGCACGTGGCTTAGTCACGTCTGGTTCATGCATGTTGACGTTTCGAAGTAACCTACAGCATTCGTGTTTAGCGCTAATTATGTGACCGAACTGGAGTTACTAGTTTGCTTCTAAAACTTCGGCACATAACCAACGGAACAGGATACAAGAATACACGTGTACTAACATCCACGTGTACTAACATACACGTGTACTAACATAAGCAATCGGTACAAGGTAACTGCTTTGGCGTCACTGTGTCGTTCTTGACGGTTCGTTATAATGAAAATAATGACGTTTATGTGAGACGACATAATTTAAATCCTAATTCCCTATCACAAATCGAACCGCTCTATTTCTAATGCTAACGTCAGGCGATTGAAAAATTAACGTTAATAAAAAACTCTCGATACACAAATTAGTTTTACTGCAAAACTACAGGAAATGCAAGTTACTAGAGAAAAAAAAAGGACTGTTGTTTCGTTATAATCGTAGCTAAACAACGTTCAGTCGGATTTAACAAAATGAAAAGCAAACTCATTACTGTCTCTTGTTTAAGCAGCAGATTGATTTCCGTGTAACTTGAACTGTTGACGTTCGAGTTACATGTGATGTGTATTGATTTCATTTTCCCCGGAAATTTAAAAAATACATTTCATTGTACCCATACGAAATTACACACAATTCATATTATTTGAATCCCCTGTCACATAACAGCAACACAGCGCGGACTAATAAAATCTGCATAGTAAGCATTAGGTTATATACATATATATGCATATCATATCCATAATTCGGCTACAGTGATACCAATGGCGCATTTCAGTTAAATTATAACAGTTACACAAACACGGCAATCAGAGTGTTGAAATCTTAAAATAATTTTAAAAAAATATGTCTCCAGCCTAAATTTCTAAGAAAAAGCATGATGCTAAAATTAGAAAGAATTAAATAAACACATGTTTACATGTGGAAGGAAACCGTAAATCAAATGTCGAAATAAGTAGACGGCAAATTGTACGAAAAAGGACATAATGTGAATACTAAAGGTAATGAAACTAAAAAAGATGCGGACAGCCAGTGCGTGTTAAAGGTAAAGGGCGTCTTAATAACAGTCACTTAGACTTCACGCGCACAGAGTGGAGATACATATCCGTTTATTCTTAAAATCACCACTAGATACGAGGCGAGGGACCAGCTTCACACCTTGGTTACTGTACTATCAAGGACACACCACGTGATAGTTACGTGGCAGGAGTGCTGGATGTTCCCCACAGCCTCTCTGAACCTTACGGAGAAGACAACGTGTTTCGCCTTGCTGATGATCGAACCCCGACCGCCCAGTTCGTAGAGATTCGTCGAACCTTCGAGCCATCCCGGTCACTTTACAAACTTACAGAGGTAATGAAACATGACAACATCTTGAAATCACGTTTTGGGATAAATCTTAGTACAGGAACCCCCTTTCTTTCATGATATTAATCTGAAATCTGTCTTCACTGGCTTTACGTGTATTATTTAACGTTCTGCGCCGTACGCATACGTCAAACTGAGTGACGTCGGTCAGCTCATGGAGGACTTTCGGAATTTGCCCTGAAGTTACGTCCGAGTGCACGTGCTCTAGGTCCTGCTAGTGCTATGAGTAATAATAGGCCTCCGCAAATGTGAATAGCTTGACGCGCCTGACCCTAAAAATCGCTGCCTACCGGAGCCCTGTACGGTAGCGGATAAGCAAAGTGGCTGTACACATCAAAGAGACAATACAAGAGGCGCGCTGAATTTCTGATATTTGAAACCTTAAAACGAGCAGTCTGTACACAGTCAACTACGAACACGGTATGAGACCCACGTCTGGACGCCTCTTGGAGATCGCGGCCTGTAAACAGAAAGCTGCTTGTCATCATGTGAGTCAAAAGACAGAAACAGAAAATGGAGCGGGATCTGAAGGAAGAGAAACTCCTTGTCATCGTGAAAGCCTACTGCGATGAAAGAAATATTTTAAATCCACCGTCAGCCGAAGCCAAGGAAAGACGGCGGCGTCCTCTATAGTTAAAGGCACAGGGCGAACTCTTGTTCGAAGCCCTAGAAATTCAGTGAGAAGGGAGAGCGGAGAGTAATATTTGAGCCACAAAGCTCGCGCGACGTTCTGCGCAAGCCCTGGAGACTTCGTGCGTCGCGAACCCAGCTTATGCTGAACTTTAATTGGCAGACTACGTAGCGAGTCACGAATTTCATCGTCTCAGGTTACAGCACATGATAGAGAGCAATAATTATACGAAGAACCTCATATTCCTTGCCGCAGTAACGCTCCTCACCAAGGGTTACGCATATAGGCAAAACGGCTCTGTATGTAGTCACGGAATATGTAAGAGATGGTGTCAGATTTCGTGTCAGTTGTGCCATAGTTTCAGCTAAAATCTCTTCTTAGTGGAAAACCGCACTACCAATATCGGTTAAATCTTTTTGTTGGAAATACTCTCACACTAAGAAAGGGAATCATTTAGAGAGACACAAAACTGTTACTTTGAGGGCCATTCGTCAGAAAGGTTTGGATATAAATTTCCGTGGAAGATGGATTGCAATAATCAGGGAGACAGCATTACGTCCAATATCCAGTTTAACCTCCATGGAGTTCTTCCGGTCTAGGTATGTCAAGAATAGAGGGTAGTGAACAAACGTTTGCGAATTTTGATACCTTACATGGCCAGTCTTTGACAAAGAATGCACCATTTATGCGGTACTGTAGTTGTGATCCAACTGGTATCACAGAGAAATGTTTATTTTCAGGTTTTCAGAGACAATAATAAATACGATCTCACACAAAAATGCACAATTTTAGCATAATTTAATAAATTGGTACCATTTTATTTTATAACCTCTTATATACCAACTACAATCGACGACATGTTTTAGCATCAAATGCTCCTTCGTGCAACAACCACCTTAAGGATGGCTATTAATATTATTGGCCGAAACACGTCGGAGAATAACAATGTACATGTATAGCAACAGACGTGTGAATTGTTTCAAATAAATACAGTTTAACTTGGTTATAACGACCTCGGTTTGTGCGATACCTCTTCTATAGCGCTATACGTTCTTTAGTATCAAATAAATCCCCATAAGGCACGTGTCTTTCTGCCCTGCTTAATACGACATACATAAGAACATCTACCACTCATATAACGGCATTGCCAGTCATCTTTTCCAGTATAATTTTTAAAAAATTAGGATATTTTGAGAATTCACTCATCTCCTCGTCTTTGATACGGCAACCCCTCTACATTTTCAGGTAGCTACATAAATTCCAGTTCTCGAAAATGACAAGAGTAACGGCAATTCGCTTCATGCCTAAAGTTTCCTTCCACTGTCCAAATACTGCAGTTAACAGCAGAATGGCAGCGTGGAAACGTGGATACAGTCACGAATAAAAGAAGGTTTTGCGCGTCGCACGAGAAGTTAAAGTGATATGAAAATTAGAAAATAGAGGAAAGAAAGTTGGCGTGTATCGGGAATTTGATGTCGTAAATTCTACGATCTAAAAGATTTGGAAAACAGAACCAAAATCATTGGTGAATTTGGACAGAACGGATCGAGAATAAAGTAATTTCGGCAGCCACGACGAAGTGATGTTAGTGAGGCGCTATTTAAGTGATTTGGCAAGACAGAAGTGACGGCGTCCCAATGAGCCGTCCTGTACTTCTTATAATTTTTGTTCTACACAAACTTTAATTGTAAGTTAAAGTATGTTTTAATGTAAAATTATACGGATATTTAAAATTAGAGAAAAGCTATGTTTTATTATTTCTAAATTTGAATCATAATTTAAATTTAAAACACAGCACAGCCGTAACATTACGTAATATGCCTGCAGGCCAGTATTTTTGTTCTGAAATATTTTCCTTTCACTTTTACCACATACCTCGCTTACAGCGACACCCGTTTATAACGACACAATGTATCCGGTCCCTGCGTTAACGTTATAACCGAGTTCGACTCTATATTTTCCTGTACAACGTTTAAACGGACATACATTTGATAATTTGTACAAAACAATTCCACCAGAAATCTTCATCAACTCTACCATGTCAATCGAATATTAGGCTGGCTCATGATGACATTTGTTGAAACTCTAAACGTTCCAGAATTTGTCTCTTACGTGCTGAAAACCGTAGTCTTCTAACTTGAATGCACGTGCACAATAACCTTAAGTCATACACATTCCTGTCTGAACACAGGTTCAATTTATTCTTCGCTTAGTGGTGTGGACTCGCCCGTGCAGATGACAAGCTACCAGTGTGGGGAAACGTGACGTGGGATGTGTCAGTTCTGGTACTTCTTGGCTGATATTCATTTATCGACGCTCTCCATCGTCGCGTGTGTAGGGCGTCGGAACACAGGATGATTATTTTGTAATGCAGGAAGAGGCGGGGTCCGTTTTGACATGTATCACTCCTGAGTTTGCCTTGAAGGACCAGACAAAGGAAAATTCAGCCTTTATAAACAAATCACAGACTGATCACAAATATGGCAGACGTACAATCAAAACACAACCATATTTATTATGGCTACACGTGGTACACTTAGCTATCAACAAGTACATGTTTCGGCCTCTATATCGGCCATCTTCGGGTTGTACTCCTTCTTATTATAAAGTTGTACAATATACAACGTGTCTGTTGCTGATGGCGAGATCTCATTCACAATATTTTGTAGCATGAACTAGCGTTAATTCCAGTGGTACAGATACAAAGTGCTCTCGATAACAATGTTGAAAGTAATGCAACTCGGCTGCAATTGGGTTGTGGACCTGGACCATTATGTATGGTGCCCAGCAGGGGTGTGCATTGGATACATTGCATTCTGCATTTTTTTCAAAATAAGTTGGTAGACATACAGTGCCGTGGTGGATAATTCATGGCCGTTTTACCGTGGAGGAAGAGCTACATGGATGAGGTAGGGCTTGTAGCTGTACGCGGTTGAGTTATAGAATTCCTTTGTGCGGACTGAATAACTTCTAGCTGTAAATGTATCAGTGTTGAGGGGAAACCCCTTTTGGGGGCAGTTTTCAGTTTTGTTTCCTGTGTAATATAATTAGAACAGGCCGATATTTGGATCCGGAAATGCGAAACACAAATAAACGTTGTTGCTTGCACAACTGAAAGTCACTTCATGCACTGGTCCATCCGTACACGAATTTAAAGACGTGGAATTTTCTCAGTGAAAATACCGCAAGTTAGACGAATTTATTGGTAACGACTGTCAAAGTTCTGGCGTCATCTCAGATCTCCGCTCTTCTGAGACGTTTACCGTTTCGGGACGACATATCGGTCCCGTCTTCGAGGAACAAGGCCCTGAAGATGGGACCGATATGTCGTTCCGAAACACCGGTAAATACCAATCCAGGCTGTTTAATATCTCACAAATATTCTTAAACACTTTGAAGCACGAATTTCATCCCAATGATATTTAAAAATTTTAAATTCCCACGTAACTAAAGTTACAGAAATATAAATGAAAAACTGTGACTTTTTTAATGCTATCGTGGAAACAATCGCTGTTATTTTAAGGATCACATGCAACATATAAATTGAATCTCTGAACAAATTGCTAAGGTTTTAAGTAACAAGTCAGGTGGCGTATCCGACCGCCTTAAGCTGCCTGTTATGATGAAACCTTTGTAGTAAAATGTTGTGTTTTGAGTGATGTTTTGTTTTGTGCTTATGTTAGTATTAAGTAGAGAAAGAGTTAGTTGCTCATCAAGATGGCGTAATAAACACTGCCCGACTCTCGCTTGTAGTTTCGTACGCAAGGTGGCAAGTGTGAATCCATCCCAAGGAATTTGCCGAGGGACAGGAGTCACTTTGTTTCAACATTGTTATAAATTTATACGATCACACACTTCGTATTTGCTGAAGTCTTGCATACAATCATGAAAAACTTAAAGACTGACCAAGACGAAAGCTCTTAAGATGTGTTCACCTCACCGCTTGTTTCGATAACTCTCTCCTTCGTGAAGACCAACATTTGAGTCCTGGTTCTAGAATGTTTATTTCTTTGTCAAGACAACAGATAGGACTGCAGCGAGCCAGTCCCCCCCAAAAAAAAAATTGAAGAAAGAAACACCTGCGTACAGCCAAATACAAATAAAATGATTTTTTTTATTACCGTGCAATGTGATAACAATATTTATTAAAACCAACTAATTGCACATACTTGTCAAACCATTAAAACCACATTATTAGATTAAAATGGATTTAAAATATCTCCTACATGTT
>Ga0123354_10016546_pt1 | contig 11560 bp, 6 predicted proteins | sample TergutLab28metaG_2_FD_97872 | JGI IMG/M metagenome (GOLD analysis project Ga0123354, IMG submission 97872) | Labiotermes labralis P4 segment gut microbial communities from Petit-Saut dam, French Guiana - Lab288 P4 | ecosystem: Host-associated > Arthropoda: Insects > Digestive system > Gut ... | reverse complement strand
CGCGAGCTCCTGATGATGGGCATAGTAATGCCCGAAACATGTTGAGCCTATAAGAAGTACAATAAAATAATAAGTGGCATCTAGTTGGTTTTTTATTCTTCAGTTATCACAATGATGCACGGTTCAATAAACATCAGATACATAATGTATAGTTACTAGTTCTCTGCTATAAAAGTAGTTTCTCAGTTGACATGGAAGTGGACAGTGAAATATGAGGGCATGGCTCTTGGCAACTCCACTGTTTCGGTAGGTGACAGTGCCAGTTAAATTTACTGTACCCACCTTTGTTTGTGCCACTCACCTGGACCTATATTATGTTATTTTAAATGAAAATTAACGTCACTGTTAAATAAGTAAATTCATCATTGCAACAAATTTTTAGTCACAAAAGAATGAAAAACCGATCCCAACCTGAAATTATAAAAAGAAAAGCAGATGTGTCTGTTTCACGAAGTTGGTTGCCTCTCTCTATCACAAATTCGCATTTATCGCTCGACACTGTCGGTTACTGTAAAGGCAAATTTCAATCTCGAACAGGCCACGAAGGTCCATAGGGGGAGCAGTTGTACAGATATACTCTTTTCTTAACCTCGGTACTAGATAGGGGTGGGTGGTCAACGCCACGTCCCGGCCGTTTAACTCCCGGAAGTGACTCGGTGGACCCCAGGGCCGGTCTGGATGGGTGAGGAAAGTCTGTTTCCCGCCAGGATTCGATCCCCAAACCGTCTAGCCCGTAGTAAGGCGCTATACCATCTACGCTATCCCGGTCCCTACATTTTCAGTTACTTATTGAAAACTTTCAGTTCAAGCCTCAGAATTCTTTACCATAATTATCATAATAATCACTTAAAGACCTTCAGAATTCAATGCGGCTTTCCTCGCACGCCTAATCTCATAATAATAATAATAATATTTATTTACTGCAATTGGGTTGTTACCCGGTGGCGGTGGTTATTTTACGTGTAAACAAAACTTGAAATTGGTTACTACTAGATTTAAGTCGGGAGGACTACATGAGAAGCATGTAGTGGCAACTTGGAATCTTGGGAAACATCTCAGCATTTGCTTATAGATACAAGGAAACCAAGAAAAACCTGTGTCGAGATGGCTTAGTCGGTGAACTGAAGATCCTTTGTGTAACCTCTGTTAATTTACATACACTTTTCTATTTTAAGGCTGGCCATCACCGTTGTGTTTCAAATTAATATCTACGTAAGAAATAGAAGACACAACTAAGTTTTAAACTGTTTAATAAAGCGACATGTTAAAAAAGTTCGAAATATATCACTTTGTTGAACAGTTGAATCCTTTTTGTGTCGAATATTTCCTACAATGCTTTTCTTTCCTTCTCTGTTGTTGAACACGACATGTGTGTTTTATCTTATAAATAATTTCAATCTTCGTAATGTCCATAATCGTTTAAGTTATCTCCTTGATAACGCTTAGGAATTTATGTCTGTGTGTCTGAATTCTGATTTCACTTCAAATTTCTCACATCCATTTATCAGTTCTACAAAAGGAGGCTGCATCGAACTTGTTGCGCTTTTTCAAAATATTTCTCTTTTTCTCCTTTTCCTCGCCACACTATTCACTCTACCGCAATGTTAGTTATATCGAACTGCTCATAATGCTGCCTAATTCTCTCAACGCAAGGATAAATAAATAAAGAATAACAAGCGATCAGTAGTATAAGGAACGGCCAGCAATATAAGGAAGGGTAAGAAGAAGAGTGACAGCACGCAGTGTAACAAGTGGCACCGTAACGACCAATAAGAAGTACCAAGAAAAATAACTCATACGGCGAACGATAAATAACATACAAGAGAAGCATTTTACATACAAGAACAACATGAGAACAACAATAGTTGCGGTAAAATAGCTCATAAATTTAAAAATCGAAATACCCGTGAAGATCGGCATATAAAATAGCGAGTAATTTTATTAATAATTAACAACACTATCATCCTATGTACGTGATAAGTGACAATTTTTCTAAATGTACGTCCAGACGACTTGTGCTCAGTTCACAGTTGGGTTCAGGAATCGTCTACAGTAGGGAGGCACACACAAGGGAACAGGAATATTCTGGAGGTATCTTAAGAGAGGCGGGTTTACCAAACAGAAAAATTACTCGTTCTTGATAGGGAAGTGTCCAGTTAAAACTTTTACCTGGGAATTAGCTACATGTAAGGCAAATATAATGACAATAGGACTACTTCAAAATAGACAACTGCCGGTTCCTTCCAGTTACCTCTAGAATTACCCTTTACAATCATCCAAATATATCTTGTCGGAATGTAGAAAAGTTGTGACGTATTTAGAGTTTTTAAAGAAGCTACGTCTGAAGCGACAGCTGACATTGAAACGGCGACTTTAAACAACTTATAACACACAATAAAACATAACATTTAATTTTTATTGGAAGTAGTTAATTAATGTGTAATTATTGCTGACGTATAATTCATTATCAAATAATTATTAAATAATTAAATAGCTTAAAAATAAATAAAAAAACTCAGTTCCTATTACCGCAGGCGCAACAATACGGAAGTCAGCATGAGCAGTGACTGTTTTCTGGCACAGTTAGCAGCACTGCCTTGCACCAAAGGATCGGAAGGACTCGGCAGTTGTCGGGAATGATGGCCGCAGTATTGAGCGAAGGCTTCCTCCACGAGTGATCAATAACGACACCCGGGCAGTAAGGCAGGAACAGGTGAACATCATTATGGGTCAGGAATTGCCAGTGCTTCATTATGTATCAAAACGCACAGGTATACCGCTGACCCTGTCAGCCGCAGATAGAAATGTAAACATCCTCTCGTTCAGTGCTGCCATGACATTTGACTTATCTCCAAATCGTGCAATAAATGTTCCCATGTGCTTAAGTAATTACTGCCATACCACGGTCCAGTTCTGTATTGAAGGTGTGTTTCAAAAGCCCTAATGTCTCTGGAACGGTATTAAATGAGTCCAGTAACAAAGTTTTTCAGAAAATAACGAGTGTTGTGTAATGGGGCTCAACAGTGACAACTCATGAGGGGTCAGATCACGCTTCGTCAGCCCCAGAATATTTCGATCTGCTGTCAAAGACTTCTTGTGGTTCAACAGTCATTCTGTTCGTGTTGCAGTCCGTACAGTCTGATGGTCTACTGTCGTCACGCCAATACACAACATTTGAAGCATTATGTAAAAGAATCAATAACTCCCTCTAAAACGTAAATTTATAATTTGAAGGTGTGTTCATTAATATGGCTTCAAGAATTTACAACTTGGATTTGACGTTCATAGGGCCGTGCATCGTAATATTATTTCTACAGTAAAGCCAACTAGATGCACCAATGTATCAAATTTATTTTATTTTAGAATGACACTCTACATGTTTCGGAAGGTCTTTCCGTCCATCATCAGGAGTTCGAGACTGTACATACAGCAACAGGCATTTGTCTGTCCGCTTGCTAGCAGGTACCCGCTACCAAGCAGACAGCAGTATCTGTTTGACAAATGCCTGTTGCTGTATGTACAGTCTCGAACTCCTGATGATGGACGGAAAGACCTTCCGAAACATGTCGATTGTCATTCTAAAATAAAATAAATTTGATACATTGGTGCATCTAGTTGGTTTTACTATAGAAATATTAAAACTTGGACCTCTTTTTCAACCGAGCGAAACGTAGACCTCACAGCGAAAATAAAATACCGATGTGTGTGTTTAAATAAAACCTGTTTCCTTGTTCAAGAATGTTTTAGTCAAAATAACTGCTTATATTGGAACGCCTTTCTTATTTCTTTCTTACTCCTACCTCGTCTACCTACTCAATGTATGTATAGAGTGTTCCTGTTACACCTGATCAACTCATGGACAAACAAACTCTCGGTAGGACTCCTCTGGAAGACGGGTCGAGCCGTCGCAGGGACCTCTACCTGTACAACACACAACATTCACAAGAGATTGTGTGATAGATCGGTCGAGTGTTTGATTTTTCTTGGTATATTTCAGAACGCCTTCTTAGCACTGTAGTTTAAAGAAAACCAAACAATACTGAGATGGGTAAATAGTGCATTTGGAAAGAAGTGTAAGGGAAATCGTAAGGCCTCTTTTAAAGCACAACTCGAGAATTTGTTTGCAGGCAATAAAGAAAACAACAAAAAACGTCAGTCAGTTTTGTCGATCTCCTGTCCCCTTGAATACGAAGTAAGAGTCATTGAAACTCGATCCCGACTTTACAAGAAGCTTCTTACCATCACGGTAAGAACAGCTGAGAAAACCCGGGCCACTCTGAGCAGTTCAATGGAGTTGGCACTATCACAACTAATTCCTCTTAAGTCCCACAAATTTGCATTTCCTTTATTTCAATAGTCCCTTTCCATCAGTTACTTCAATGACTTTTTTTCGCAGTTACTTTATTTCCTTTCGTAGTCAACACATTTTGTCTACTAGACACAACAGAAGCTCCCTTTCCAACAACCGCAACAACAGGTGGAAGGAACACACAATACTTTCCAATCGTACGTTGCTTCATCTCTGTTATTTCTAGGTACTACAAAAATAATAACTACGCATTTTTGTAAGAGTCTATGAAATTAAGAAATGCGTTATGCGAAAGGCATAATTGCCGAGTAATTAGACGACAACTTTTATGTGTCTGGCCAGACGCATTCCCAACAACGTACTCTTACACAACACGATATGCTGCCACAGCACCCTCTTAATATAGTGGAATTATCTTGTGAATGTTTTTAAAATGACTTTAGCAAGGAACAACGTGGCTCCCTGAGGATGATCTTAGGCTAGAAACATGTCGGAGCGATTTTAGTGTTTTAATGTGAAATTTTATGTAAGTGCATTTGTTGGTTGATAATTAAAGTGATTCGACAAAATGCACGGTGCAACAGTAAGGATTATTATAATCTATCAAGATCCAATATGTCGATCCATTTTTCTCTAAAAACCTGTGTGTTGAACATACTTTATCAGCAGTTGATCTGTTGCAATAAAATTTTCTTTGTTGGTCACCAATAACATGATCCACACAATACAAAGGGAAGCGAAGGGAAAGATTCTATACTCGGATTCACTTCATATGATACGTCTGTAATTGGAGTCGCCATTTCGGTACCAATGCACTCTGTCAAGGACGAATTTTTCTGTGCACTTCTCATAAATCAAGCCAAATGACAGGTGTCTAACCGTAATCCTACTCGCACGCGTTCGCTAAACTGGAATTCCAGAGGCATTCTCTTAGTTTTGGAACTGCGGGGATCACACAGGTCAGTCAGAAGGTTCGTAGAATACTGAAATGAAGGAAATATGCCGTTAGTTCTGGAAGTCAGGGCACAAAACAACACAGTAGATCACACCACTGTTAACATAGAGGAGAGATTCTGTTATTGCTGGCTTGGAGGGCATTATCCCTCCCCAGTAGCTTACCTCATTATTAAAAGTCAGGACACATGCTGTTAGTTCTGAATGCAGGACATAATCAAAAGGTGGTAACTTACCCCAAGACTTGACAGAGAGGGAAATTTCTTCTTGAACATGATGAAATTTTTATTCCTTCAGAAGAAAATGTCAGATGATCGTTCAGTCGGTCGTTATGTGAGACTGTGTGTCCTCTGGAACAGGCAGTGGATACCACTATCATGTGACCACACATCGACTGGGATTCGAACCCAGAAAATGCGTTATATATTTACTGAAGCTTTATAGTGCATTAAACGAAATGGGAAACACGCTTTTACGAGTTACAGCAACTTCCTAAATGTCCGAGCATTGTCTGAACACATATGTGATATCACTACTTTGTTCTGAAGTGTGGTGCCTCTATAAAGATGCGCTACACCAAATCAAAACAGGATACCTTGGGGAAATGTGAAGATAGCAGCTGGAGGGACAAGGCTCGATTCTCACTAAGGACAGAGAATTTTCTCTTAGCAACTCCATCAAAGAATCTCTGAAGATCATCCATCTCACCAGAAATAGAACTGTAAGCGGTATCATTGAAAATAAAGCAGCCAAAACATAAAGAAACCTCCTAACATCATTTACTTCCAAACCCTAGGATGTGTGGAGATTGAACTACATGCCCTTTACACAGCTTCGCAAATTAATGATTAGATGCAGAGTTTAATTTACATCTGATGTTTATTGGACCGTGCATCATTGTGATAACTGAAGAATAAAAAACCAACTAGATGGCACTTGCTATTTTATTGTATTTCTTATAGGCTCAACATGTTTCGGGCATTACTATGCCCATCATCAGGAGCTCGCGACTATGATATTGATTAGCACATTGGTCTTATCGTTCTTGGTTTGCTGTATGTTGGAGGTTAGGTGCGGGTAGCCTGGAGTAGTGTCCGGGTTGCAGCCTGCAACCCGGACACCACTCCAGCCTAACTGCACCTTACTTCCAACATACAGCAAACCAAGAAAGATAAAGCCAATATTGTAATCAACATCATAGTCGTGAGCTCCTGATGATGGGCATAGTAATGTCCGAAACATGTTGAGCCTATAAGAAGTACAATAAAATAACAAGTGGCATCTAGTTGGTTTTCTATTGTACAGTTTAATTTACATATCTTTGCATCATTAAACCTAATACCGGACAGAAGCGATCAGCATCATCTCTTTTAACGTGCTGTAATTTCAATTAGCAGCTAATATTTTTTCCCGAAAGGGGCTCACTCTTAAATGAGCGGTGACAATACCAGTTAGATGGTTTCATATCAATTCACTTCAGTGAAGCAATACAGGTGCTTCTAACTTGACACAACCATTAAAAATACGGAAATTTCAGCTTCTTTATTTATTCGACGACAGTTACTAGCATATGAGATCCGTACATCTGTAGCTCTACTTCAGACCAAGCAGTGACGGCTGTTGTGTAATAAACCATACGAATGACGTCACTGTTGCATTATGCAGTAACTTACAAAACGTCTGCTACTTCTCCCCTCTGAGCGCGGTATTTGTGAGTCATAGCACCTCCATGACATAGCAACGAGGGAGATTATCCAAGCGTAAAGGGCAGTAATTATATTTTGCTGAAGTTAGTAATTCGCAGAACGTAAATTTAAAACAACATTTCAGACTGCGTCATATAATACACAAATATAATTTCGTACGTCTATCGTAATTTTATAAGTGTACAGATATTTATAAATATAATCTATACAATATATATTATAAACCAAAGAATGTACATTGGCAACGTATATTTTATTAAGTACTGATAATCAAAAACGTGTAGCGACCTTCATCAGATGGTCTCAAAGAATACCAATAAAATATAAAATAAACTGCCAATCTACACTGGTGAAAACATTTGGTGTTATGGTTAATGTCATGGGTACTTCCTGTTTTAATACAGTGTCGGTTTATAGATTGTTAAAAAAAATATAATTCAAATTGTTTTTGAAAATAGGTAAAACAGGATGTGTTTGTTTCTTTGAATGTAAATAGGTGTGTTTCGTATCAGGTTTGACTTCAGATACCCTGATGATGGTCGTGAACACTACCGAAACATGTTGGTGATTATAAGTATATATTGAAATGTATTTTACCAAAATACGTTCCTTGGTGTACTTTATATTTAATTTAATACACGAGTATGGAATATATTAAAAATATTTATCTCAGTAATTAACCAACTTGATGCACAAAATTTTTGTTTTACAATATTTCATGCCTCTATTGTAAAACAAAACTTTGTGCATCAAGTTGGTTAATTACTGAGATAAATGTACTGAAATGCACGGTCAGCAAAACGTCAAAATATTAAAAATAATCTTTACAATTAAAAGCAAGAAAACCATCTGTGTTGTAGTAACAATTAGATTTTAAAATGTTAGCACAACAAAATGTTATTACGTAAATTCCAGTAATGTACTTTAAATCGACTGTCTAGTGCAGTCCTCCCAGTGCAGATGGTATTTAGTGTGCTGCATCGCAACAAATTTCCTGTTGTTATGAGTCTTGAATGCACGTCTGGCTTTTGACATGTTGTGGGGTTTTGGAGAAAAATAGTGCTTATTCGTCAGGGAACAAGTGATAATGTGAGTTGTATTGGCAGCTTTATGTGTATCTACAGAGGAATACATGGATGTTGTGAAAATAAGTGGAGCTGAAGAGCAGAAAGAGCACTCATCGAACGGGCAGCTGGAGGAAGTCGATATACAATGTGGATATGTGAAGATTTCATTTTTCTAAGGTTAGCTTCCCTGATCTACATCAGCGAGGTTTCTATCTGCGCCACTACAAAGTTTGCGGTATCAGAATTTCAGAAAAAAAGTTCTGATTTTCCTGTAAAGTGCCACGTGTATTACGGTCTTGTAGAATTTTCCACCTCGGTATTGCTGACAGCCCTGTTATCAGATATACTAACATTGCAATAGCACTAATAAGGAAGCAACAGCAATATTGTTTGAAGACTTTTGCGATGTTACGCTAAGTAAATGGGGTTGTAATTCCCGACGTTTCGGATGATCGTAGTGCTTCCTAAACTTCGGATACTCACAAGTCTGATTTCACAGTTTAACATCCCACAAAACCTGAATCTACAGTGACGCCAGTGTAAGGACTTCAAATATCGCAATACAAGCACAAACCTCTTAATATTGTTACAGTTTTTATAGTATTACAAATGTTTTGTAAATTCACAACTTCAGAAAAATGGAAAAAATATAATAATAATAATAATAATCATCAGGAAACCGAGCGAAATAATTCCCTAGGATGATACTTAATGAACTATTCCAAATGGTATACATTCTTTCTCTGATATCTTCAAATACGTATAAAAGTAGTCGCATTAATAGTGTTGAACCCTTTTATCTAATCCTTCGGAGTCCTGAAATGCACAATGCCATACGTAACTCCTTTCAATATGGCTTTCAATGACAAGATAAATGAGAATTTAAATCTGTTACGAATACATATGTCACTGCACATTGCTACAATGTTTGCATTTGAATAGCGTTTTCAAGTGAGGACAGGCTTCAGTGTTGAATGGGACTAAGTTCGAGTTAATTTCAGTTAAGACTCATTACCACACTTTCATCAGTTCAGATTAATTAGCAATGTTTATGACTGCACTGGTGAGGTAAGGTCAGGGATGAGGAGCATAACGTGTCGAAGGTCTAATGTCAAATGCTGCTGGAAGCAATTGTCGGCCTTTGACCGGTAATTTAATTATATTATGCACCGCGATTAGCTAGATAATTGCTACAATTAACGACGACCGTCAGTGCCACAGAGAGCCAGCACCGAAAACAAACATCTCCTTCACCCCTGCTTGTGATAAAGTTACCTAAACATGTGACATTACTATCTGAATTACGTCTGTACTTGTAATTGTTCACGCGTTTTACTTGGCATGGCAGAATCTACGTATTCATCCATTTGAGTTCGTTCCTTTCCTAAAGTTATTTTAATGAGTTCTGGATTATAATACAAACGCCAATACGCATGTTTTTGTGTGGACAATGAGGAGTTGTTCCAAAAAGTTTCGTCCCTTTTTTTATTGAAGTCATCCCGATGTGTTAAGAGTTTAAATAATAACCATTATCCTGCTAACGTGGAGAATATGGTGAGCTGTTAATAATGCCAGCAAATGGCAGATGGGACTTAATTCGGCTTTTAAAGGGTTAAAAGATAAAAACAGTATACGTCAAACACATCATTTATTGTATGGAGGCTACATGTTTCGACCCTTTATAGAGTCATCATCAGGCCTTCTTTTGAATAAATTCAGTGAATGCTGCGTATATGTTGGGATACGAACTATGTTTACAAATAGCAGAAACATAACATATCTAATAATTTTATTACATAAAATATATGTGATTGTTCAAAATTTAAGAGTTAAAGTATAGGCTGAGTGTTGCAGAGATCGCGGTTGCGGTAAAACAGTTCACTTTGGGCCTGTGTGAACTTCTGAAGAAGCTGAAGTTGTCCCTTGTTAGCGTGAACTTTTTGGTGTTACAAGTAACATCTGTCAGTCTCGGAGAAGCGGGGCATATCTTGTGGAATTGCTGTATGTTGCGGGTGTGAGGTGTTGTCTTACGCTATCCTTGTGTAGAACATGCGGGGGGGCTCTGGTTTTTTGTATCTCTTATCGCCTCTTGTAATGAGCTGTGGTGATTCGTTGTTCAGTGGTTGTGGAAATTCTCGGAGTTGACTGATTACCTTGATACAAGTACCGGTTTTCTGTCCACAGAACAAAATTCACATACTTGAAATATATTCAACACAAGAATACTTGTTGTTTACTGTATGATGGTCTTCCAAATTCGTCTGAGGCGGGACGGTTCCTTCGATGTACTGAGCACATCGAAGGAACCAAAGTGAACTGTTTTACCATAACCGCGATCTCTACAACACTCAGCATATATTTTACCTCTTAAATTTTAAACAATCACATCCATTTTATGTAATTCATTTGTTAGATATGTTATGTTTCTGCTATTTGTAAGCATAGTCGGGATCCCAACATGTAAGCAGCATTCACTGACTTGATTCAAAAGAAGGTCTGATGATGACCCTATAAAGGGTCGAAACATGTAGCCTCCATAAAATAAATGATGTGTTTGACTATACTGTTTTTATCCTTTAATATTTTCACCCTTTTTTTCCTATTATTATGAAACCATTATTATTATTACCGTAACTATTATTATTATTATTATTATCATCATCATCATAGTGGACTGGGCAGCTCAGTCGGTGTAGCGACTGACTACGGGCTGGACGGTCCGGGATCGAATCCCGGTGGGGATGAGATTTTTCGCCCATCCAGACCGGCCCTGGTGTCCACCCAGCCTCCTGTAAAATGGCTACCGTGTCTTTTCCGGGGGTAAAGTGCGGGCGGAGCATGCTGCTGACCACTCACCCACTTCTAGTGCCGCGGTCATGGAAGAGTAGAGCTATACCTCTACCGACCCTCTGGGACACACCGGGCCTGTAACGGGATCACTTTACTTTTTTTTATTACTAACATAAATTAGCAACAACAATTTTGAAGACTCACAGTTTATCACTTCCTCCCTCACCACTGGACGAAATGCAGCCCACAACGTCTATTGATCAAACAAGAGTTTGAAATAGACGCAACAACCAGTCACACATTACTCGGCCTTATTAGCAACGTTCTTAGTGAGTGTTCCATTTAGGATTTTGTATGTTACCACGAGTTGTACATTTACGTCTCTATCATCCTTATGACTTTGTTGTCAGACCAAGGTGTCCCGAGTCAAGTAGACGCAAGTATGATTATGTGTGTAAGAAATAAACACTGGTGAACGTTATGCCTGAACCTGTTATAAGATGACTTCAAATATTAAAAGAAAATTAATAACTTTTCCCAGTATAAATGTAGTACAAATGTATTATTATTATTATTAAATTGTACTTTACACAGTACTGTAAAATGATCGTTTGAAATACTGAATATATATATATATATATATATATATATATATATATATATATATATATTTCTTTCTTTGTACACAAAGCTTTTTAAACCCCCCTCATTTCATATATATAATCTCTTTGCTT
>Ga0123354_10016545_pt1 | contig 11560 bp, 9 predicted proteins | sample TergutLab28metaG_2_FD_97872 | JGI IMG/M metagenome (GOLD analysis project Ga0123354, IMG submission 97872) | Labiotermes labralis P4 segment gut microbial communities from Petit-Saut dam, French Guiana - Lab288 P4 | ecosystem: Host-associated > Arthropoda: Insects > Digestive system > Gut ... | reverse complement strand
TCGCGCCTGCTTATGCTTATCGAATACATGTCGAGGAAAAAATGCTTATTGAGATTTTCGGGAAGAAATATAGTGAATATCAAAAGATTTCCAAGCGATTGATACCGCACATTCTGTGATTTCACCCGCTTCATGGAAGCGTGTGATCCGTGCGCGGACATTATTCATATGATAGGGGGTCGCATGATTGGCATATGGACAGGCTAATGGATAAAATGGATAACATTGATAAAATCCATACGACAGCAGCGGGAGCGGAGCGGATAAGCCGTAACCTGAATCTGAAAATCGATGACGTAATCCCGTGGTGCAAAGATGCTGTGAAACGATCGGACGTTATAATCGGTCGTGGGAAAAACTGGTATGTTTATTGGAACGGCGTAGCGATAACGATAAACGCGCGCAGCGGGACCGTAATCACAGCGCATCATCTAAACGCCAAAATCCGTATAATGCGGAGCTCAGATCATATAAGCCTGGATGAATTTCTGTATCAGGCGATCTTAATTCCCGAAGGGATGGCGCCGCCGCCAAGGAATATCATTTACAAGCCGGAGATATTCGCTTATATCAAGGATTTTGGGTCGCGGCCGGGGGATTTGGGAGTAGTCGCGGAGCAGAACGGCCAAGTAATCGGCGCCGCATGGACGCGTATCATCTCCGCATACGGTCACATTGACGATGTAACGCCCGAACTCGCGATTTCGGTATTCCCGGGGTTTCGCGGTCATGGAATAGGAACAAAACTGATGGAGAAGCTATTTGTAGCGTTGCGAAAAGAAGGCTATGAACAGACTTCTCTTTCCGTTCAAAGGGACAATCCCGCCGTGCGGTTTTATCAGCGGATCGGATATGAGGAAACAGGGAAAAGAACCGACGATGCCGGGCATGAGGATTACATTATGATAAAGAAATTGTAGTTTATGAAAATCTTAATGATTTATCAATAAAAAACAAATGAATCCCATCGCTGTTTCATATATGCTGTATCATGTATAAACTGTGGAAAGGAGGCGGCGGTAGTGGCTGAAAAAATACTGCTTGTAGACGATGAGCAGGAAATCGCGGATTTGGTTGAGCTATATCTGAAGAACGAAAACTATACGGTTCATAAGCATTACACCGCGCGGGAAGCGTTAGCCTGCATCGAAACGGAAGAGCTTGACCTCGCCATATTGGATATCATGCTTCCCGGCGCAAGCGGTCTTTCAATCTGTCAAAAAATACGGGAAAAGCACACCTACCCCATAATCATGCTGACCGCAAAAGATGCGGAAACAGATAAGATCACTGGGCTGACGCTTGGCGCTGACGATTACATCACAAAACCTTTTCGCCCGCTCGAATTAGTGGCGCGGGTCAAGGCGCAACTGCGGCGATATAAAATATACAGCGGGGGCGCGGCAAAAGATGATAGCGGCGTTATCGTCCATTCCGGCCTTGTCATCGATGTGAACACACATGAAGTATCATTGAACGAAAAACCGTTGGCCCTCACGCCGACAGAGTTTTCCATCCTGCGGATACTATGTGAGAACAAGGGAAATGTGGTAAGCGCCGAAACGCTGTTCCACGAAATATGGGGCGATGAGTATTTTACCAAAAACAACAACACGATAACCGTCCATATCAGGCATTTGCGTGAAAAATTAGGCGATTCGATGGATAACCCGAAGCATATCAAAACGGTGTGGGGGGTCGGCTACAAGATTGAAAAATAGAAAAAAGCAAAAGCCCGGCTATAGGGCGTTAGAGCGAAAAATGTTCATAAAAATCGTATTGATATTGGCGTCGGCGCTTTTAGCGGTCCTTCTGCTCCAAAGCCTTGCCAGCGGTCATGCGGGTGATCTTATCGTCAGAGTTCTCCAGTCGGTTTTCGGTATGCGGCATAGTTCGGCGCTGCTCTTTTATCAAACGGTGATCCGCAACAATATAGGTTATATCATGCTCGGGGCTTTCATGGCGTTCTTCCTGATTTTGGCGCGCTTTCTGCTGTCGCAGTTCTCAAAATACTTTACGGAGATAAGCAATGGCCTTGATATACTTGTCGGGAACAAAGAAAGTGAAATAGCTCTGTCGCCTGAAATGGCTACGATGGAGAGTAAGCTTAAAACGATAGGGCAGACGCTTAAAGAACGCGAGCAGGAAGCCCGGTCAGCCGAACAGCGCAAGAATGATCTCGTGATGTATCTCGCGCATGATATAAAAACGCCGCTGACCTCTGTCATCGGATATTTGAGCCTGCTTGATGAAGCCCCTGACATGCCGCCGGAACAAAAAGCGAAATATGTTAATATCACGTTGGAAAAGGCCAATCGGCTTGAAAAGCTCGTAGATGAATTTTTTGAAATCACACGGTACAGCTTTCAAGCGGGTTCGCTGTCAAAAGAAAGCATTGACCTATGCTATATGCTGGCGCAGATGACAGACGAGTTTTACCCGTTGCTCGCCGCGAAGGGCAAGCAGGCCGTTCTTCATGTTCCGGAAGACATGACGATATACGGCGACCCCGACAAACTGGCGAGGGTCTTCAACAACATCCTCAAAAATGCCCTGGCGTATAGCCCTGACGACAGCGTTATTGATATTACGGCGGGAATCAACGGCGATATTGCGGCCATCGTTTTCACCAATGAGGGAGGCATTCCAAGAAACAAACTCGCCTCCATTTTTGACAAATTCTATCGCTTGGATTCAGCCCGTTCATCCGATACGGGCGGCGCGGGACTTGGGCTGTCGATTGCGAAAGAAATAGTCGTTCTGCATGGCGGGCGCATTTATGCGGACAGTGACGGCAAGCAAACCTCATTTACAATAGAGCTGCCTGCAATGCCGGACCAGCCTTAGGAAATCATCAGGATTATCTCTACTTTTTCTTAGGAAATTAACAACGTAATATTAAAAACAGGCTCGTTCCTTTACGGTAGGCTTATACCGTAGGAACGAGCTTTATTTTGCGATATGAAAGGGGTTAAACATGCAGAAGCCAAAAATCGCCGTGCTGTTCGGCGGCTGTTCGTCCGAATACGGCATATCTTTGCAATCCGCGTATGGCGTGATCACCCATATGGACAATGAAAAATACGACCCGGTATTATTCGGCATCACCCGATCCGGCGAGTGGTTCCGCTTTTCCGGCCCGCCTGAAAAAATAAAAAATGACGATTGGAACAATCCCGATGATTGTGTCAATGCGATAATCTCACCTGACCGTGAAACTCATGGCGCATTGATCTTTGACAAGGATGGGCCCAGCCATATGCGTCTTGACGCGGCAATGCCCGTGCTTCACGGTAAAAATGGCGAGGACGGAACTGTTCAAGGACTGCTGGAGCTTGCTGGAATTCCTGTCGTCGGCTGTGATACGCTTGCCTCCGCGCTTTGCATGGACAAGGACAAGGCGCACAGAATCGTAAACTCAGTCGGCGTTCGCGTGCCGCATGCTTTTACATTAAAAGGCGGATCAGATATGAAGACTTCGCTTCATATGGCAAAAAACATCGGATACCCGTTGTTTGTAAAGCCGGTGAGCAGCGGTTCTTCATACGGGATTACAAAGGTTTTATGTGAAAGCGAATTACCCGCCGCCGTCACGCTCGCTCTGGAGTACGGCGATGAAGTCATCATCGAGGAAAACATCCCCGGCTTCGAGGTGGGCTGTTCCGTCTTAGGCGGCGATTGCCTTATCGTCGGGGCGGTTGACGAAATTGAGCTTGGTATTGACGCGTCCCAAAACAGCTTCTTTGATTATGATGAAAAATACTTCCGCGCTACGGCGCGCATTCATCTGCCCGCCCGAATATCCGGGCATAAGGCCGAAGAAATCAAGGAAACAGCCAGGGTTATTTATAAGGCGCTGGGCTGTTCGGGTTTCGCAAGAGTGGATATGTTTCTGACGCCGGACGGAGAAATCGTTTTCAGTGAAGTGAATACGATTCCCGGATTTACCGGCAACAGTCGTTACACGAACATGTTCAAAGCGGCGGACATGGCATTTGAGCAGGTCGTAGACAAGATAATTGAAACGGCGGTGAGAGCATGAAAACCGTATCGCTTTCAAGAGACATGGTGCATAAAGGCCGCTTGATCCTTGTCAACAGAAACAATCCATATCGTGAAACAGCTTATGAAAAGCTCGCGCCCTTGAAAACCACAGGCAATGACGTACATTTGGAACGGCGTTCTGCAGCGGCTTATGAAAAGCTGATGGACGAGCTATGCGCGCATGAGCAGATCACGGCTGTCAGCGGTTGGCGGTCGAGGCGGGAACAAGAACGGATTTACAGCGATTCCTTGTTGGAGAACGGCGCGGACTTCACCGCGAAATACGTCGCTCTTCCCGGCCATAGCGAGCACCAGACAGGACTTGCGGTTGATCTTGCGCTGAGCCAGCCGGACATAGACTTTTTAAGGCCGCACTTCCCCTATGCCGGAATATGCGGGGCTTTTAGAAAAATGGCGGGCGGATTTGGATTTATCGAACGGTACCCGGATGGCAAGGAGAATATCACAGGCATCTCCCATGAGCCCTGGCATTTCAGATACGTAGGCGCCCCCCACGCCGCGATAATGGAACAAACAGGCGACACATTTGAAGAATACCACGTCAGGATCAAGCGGTTTCCGTATGGGCGCGACCCGTTGAGATATGATTTCGGCGGTTCGGAAATAGAAATATCCTATCTTCCGGCAGACAACGAAATCACCGTTTTCAAGATCGGGGACGATACGCCTTATTCGGTGTCGGGCAACAATGAGGACGGGTTCATCATAACCATACTGATAAATAAAAATAATAAAACTTCTGCCTATATTCCCCGAAACGCCTGAGGAATATAGGCAGTTTGAAATCAGCATATGGCTCAAGTTTATAAATTAGAGCCCAACGGGCGGCCATGTTTTTCCTACATGTAATTTTTCACCGCCAGTGCGATCCTCCGCATCGCCTCTTCAACGACTGATTTCGGGCACGCCAGATTTAATCGCATGAATGTTTCGCCGCCGGGCCCGAATTCATATCCCGGGCTTAAGGCTACTTTTGCGTTCTTCAGCATAAATTGATTCAATTCTTCGCCTTTAAAGCCGATCCCCTCACAATCCAGCCATCCGAAGTAAGTCCCTTCCGTATCCGTCCATTTGATTTCCGGGATATTCGCCCCAAGATAATCGCGGACAAATTCTTTGTTCTTTTCAACATAAGCGATTGCCGCGTCAAGCCATTCCTCTCCGCTTTCATATGAGGCGATCATGGCTTCCGCGCCGATGACATTGTCAAGTCTGGTCTGCGCTATGTACATTTCATTATTGAACCTGCTCCGCAAGCCATCGTCGGCTATTACCATCGTACACATTTGAAAGCCGCCAAGATTAAATCCCTTGTTTGAGGAATAGCAGACCACAGATTTTCGCAGTATTGCTTCCCCTAATGTTCCAAAAGGATTATGCGGGCGTTTTTTCGAGGTGAAATCGGCGTGGATTTCATCTACCAGCATAAAAATTCCATAACGCATGCATATCTCAGCAAGGCGCGTTAATTCTTCTTTTGTCCAAACCCTGCCTGTTGGATTATGCGGGCTTGTCAGAATCAAAGCTGACAGCCCCTCTTTCGCCTTGCGTTCCAAATCGTCAAAATCCATGAAAAACCGGTCCCCGCGCCATATTAACCGGCTTTCCACAAGCGTCCTGTTGTTGCCGGTTACGATATTAAACAGCGGGTCGTAATTCGGCGCATGGATCAGCACTTTATCCCCTTCTTTTGTGATGAGTTTCAGCACGGTATTCATCCCATAGATAACTCCGGGAGGCGCAAACGCTAAATGTTCGCGGGATAAACCGTAATCATACCGTTTTTTAAACCAGCCTTCAATGGCGTTGTAATATCTCTCAGTCCTGATCGGATAACCGAAAACAGGGTGCAGGGCGCGTCGCCGGACAGCTTCGACAACCGGCGGCGGGCAGGCAAAATCCATGTCCGCAACCCACATCGGAAGCACATCGGCGTCGATGTCGAGCCCGTCCCATTTATAACATGCGGTGTTTTTTCGATCTATTATCAGATCGAAATCATATTCGCTCATGAAACCCCTCCTATAAAAACTCTCTTTACGATATAACCAACGCGGTAATTATCCACAGTATTATTGAAACCGCAGCCGTGGCCAACGCAAACGGGAGCTGCGTCCTGACATGATCGATATGGTCGCATGCCGCGCCGAGCGAAGATAAAACCGTAGTGTCCGACACGGGCGAGCAGTGATCTCCGAACAGTCCGCCGCTAACAACAGCCCCGACAGCAGCGTATAGCAATGGCCCGATCTGCCCGTCTGAGAAAGAATATGCCATCGGTACCGCAAGCGGGATGCATATGGCGTAAGTCCCCCATGATGTCCCGGTAAAAAATGAAATGACAGCGCCCACGATGAATGTGGCGGCCAAAAACATGGCCGGCGTCATCCAACCCGCTGTGATGCTCATGATAAAATCCGCCGCCCCCATTGACGATGTGACCGTATTGATGCAATACGCAAGAGCCAGGATAATAGTAGCGGGCATTACGCTTTTTATTCCCTTCATCGCGGTATCGATAAAATCTTTTATGCTTGTAAAAACCCTGCGTATTGTAAGTTCAATGCTGAGATAAAAAACAACTATGATAAAACATTCAAGGATTTTTACTCCGCCCTTGACAAAGTATGTCAATACCGCAAAACCGACAAGAAGGATTACCGGCACGGCAAAATCAAATAAAACATTCGCTTTGACGCTGGTATCCCCGGCTTGCTTGAGTTCTTCCAATTCAGTTCCGATGAGCGGTACGGCGCCATCGCGTAGCACCTTTCCGGTCTCTCTCGCACGACGTTCCGCGGTTCTCATGGATCCGAAGTCCGGCAATATCTCCAGGGAATTGAAAAGAACTACAAGGACTATCAATATCGCGTAAAAATTAAACGGGACCGACCGGATATAGATTGAAACACCCATGTCCACCGACGTGACAGGGCCGCCCTGTTGCGCGATCAGACTTGCCACATAAGCGCCCCAAGCCATGAAAGGCATGATGGTGCATATGGATGAGCAAGTGGAATCCAAAATGAAAGACAATTTTTCCCTCGGTATACTTTTTTGATCTGATAGAGGGCGCATGATAACACCTCTCAATAAAGGGCTCATGTAATCGTCTATTGTGAATAGGCCGATAATCCATGTCGCCACTTTGATCCCCTTTTGAGTTTTCACTTTCCCGGCGACAAACTCCGCGAAAGCGTAGACGACGCCGGATTTCATAAAGAAGGCTATTGTAATTCCAATAAAAATTTGAATTAAAAGAACCCAGATAAAATCTTCATTCCCCAGAGCTTCCTGAGCCAGCGCTGAAAACCCGAAAGCGGGATCCTGGCCGATGATCATGACGCCTACGATACAGCCGATAAGCAGCGCTAAAATAGCGTCTTTTTTCCAAAAAGCAAGAATCAGGGTAATGCTAAGCGGTACTAATGAAATAATACCATAATTTCCGACATCAGACATAACTGCTCCTTTCTTAACCAAAATTTTAACGGTATTTCAATTTTATAACAAAATAATACCATCATGCATATGATTCGTCAATTATCCCTCCGTTTTGACTTCGATCCTGCACGTGATATTTAATTTCGCCGCCTGATCGAGATAATAATCGACCTGATCGTCCGTCAGCATGTCGGATGAGATCAGTCCGCGCTGAGCGTATTTATCGTTCAGAAACATCTTTGTAAAAAGGAAGCCGCTCTGCCCGGTCAGATACATTTCCGCCGTAAGGCCGGATCTTTCAAAGGATTCAGCCATGCCGGGGGCGAAGACATGGGCGTCGACCATAACGTTTTTCCCGCCTTTTTTGCCGTAAGCCTCTATGACGAACGCGCCGGTATCGGATATGAGGCCCTCGCCTATGATTTCGCGGATCTCTTCCGGGGTTTTAGGGGCGGGCGGTATGTGCGCGAGGATGAGGTCAAACGGCACGACCTTTCGGCCCTTGACGGTCTCCTCCTTTTTTGAAAGCAGGCCGGCCCGGAAAAGGGGCCTTGCGAAGGAAGCCCCCACGCCGCCGTATTTGAAGTATATGTTCTTAGCGCCCTTGAAAAATTTCTCGGCGTTTATCCCCATGTGGACGGGTTCGTCATGATCGTGTTCGATGAATTCGGCTTCGAGGCCGCCCATTTCGGGAAACTTCTTTCTGACGGGCCTGCCGAACGGCGGTGTCCTTATGAGCTCCCCGTTTTCAAAGGCGTAGGCGCGGCCAGCCATGTCGTTCAAGGCCGACACCGGCGACCACCAAAAAGGCAGGAACCTTTTCGCTTCCACCCCTTCATAGACGAACATGATGATGGTGTCGCATTCGTCAAGCTCGCGCACCGCGCGCCTCGCGGCGACGCAGATGAGCCCGGGCGCGGAACCGGTGGCGATCACGGCTGTCCTGTCTGCCTCAGCGAATCTTCTGCCATAGTCCGCATACAACACTTTTATGCCGTCGGCCCAGGTCTCGTCGGGGTCGCCTTCGATGATGTTTGAAGGCGCGGCGAAATCCTGATAATTCGACCGCACCTCAAGGGCCGCTTCCAGCGCCGCCTTGCCGAATTCGAGGGGCAGGGCGTTCACTATGAGAAAGGCGCCTTCGGCGGCGTTTGCGATCTCGCCTTTATCGCGGCCGTCCACCTTTGCGCCGCGTGCTTTCTTCAGGCTCTTGACTATTTCCGTTACGGCTTTTTCGTTATGGTCCGCGCATATTATTTCATCGACGCCCTGTTCCTCGTCAAGTTTCCGGGCTACCGTGGACCCTTGGGCGCCGACGCCTAAAATCATTACTTTTTTCATATCAACCTCCGTTCTCAAACCAATAATAACACAAAACAACGTAAAAAGCCCTTGATATTTCACCATTTTTATAATAAAATAAATAGATATGGAATAAATGAAATCAACGATAAAGGGAGATTATAAATATGGCGGCGGACACCTTGCAGCAAAAATATGACGCTGAACAGATACAAGTACTTGAAGGGCTTGAACCGGTCAGGAAACGCCCGGGGATGTATATCGGAAGCACCGGTTCCCGGGGGCTCCATCACCTCGTCTATGAGATCGTGGACAACAGCGTTGACGAAGCTCTCGCCGGTTTCTGCAAAAATATCAATATCACCATTCAAAGCGACAATTCAATAATGGTCGAGGACGACGGAAGGGGGATGCCCGTGGATCAGCATCCCAAATTGGATATTCCGGCGGTCGAAGTGATACACACGGTCCTTCACGCGGGGGGCAAATTCGGGGGCGGCAGCTACAAGGTATCAGGGGGGCTGCACGGCGTCGGCGCGTCGGTGGTGAACGCCCTTTCATCGCGGATGGAAGTCGAGATCAAGAGAAACGGAAAAATATACAAACAGACCTATTCGAGGGGGATAACGACGTCGCCGCTCACCATAGTCGGCGAATCGAGAAGGACCGGGTCAAAGACGGTCTTCTGGCCGGATGAAGAGATATTCGAGGAAATCGTCTACGACTATTCGATACTTGAATACAGGCTCAGGGAGATGGCGTTCCTGAACAAGGGGACGAAGATCACGCTTAAAGATGAACGCGAAGGGCAGAAAAAATCGGAAACGTTTCATTACGAAGGCGGGATCAAGGAATTCGTAAGGCATCAGAACAAAAATAAAGAGCCCATACACCCGGACGTCATCTACTTTGACGTGGACAAGAAGGATATGCAGGCGGAGGTGGCGATGCAGTACACCGACCGCTACAGCGAACTGATATTGGCTTACGCGAACACCATCAACACGACAGACGGCGGCACGCATATGATTGGCTTCAAATCGGCGCTCACGAGGGTGCTCAATGATTACGCGAAGAAGAACAAGTACCTTAAAGACAACGATGAACCGCTGGCAGGCGAGGATGTGAGGGAGGGCCTGACCGCCATCCTTTCCGTCAAGCTTCTCAACCCGCAGTTCGAGGGGCAGACTAAAGCCAAGCTCGGCAACAGCGAAATGAGGGGGTTCGTCGAGACTGCGGTCTATGAAAACCTCATGGCGTTCCTCGAAGAAAACCCGTCGCAATCGCGCATCATAGTTGAAAAGTGTCTTCGCGCGGCAAGGGCAAGGGAAGCGGCGAGGAAGGCGAGGGAGCTCACCAGGAGGAAAGGCGTTCTGGACGGCATATCGCTTCCGGGGAAACTTGCCGATTGCTCTGAAAAGGATCCGTCGCTTTCGGAGATATTCCTAGTGGAGGGCGACTCCGCCGGAGGTAGCGCGAAACAGGGCAGGGACAGGATAAGGCAGGCGATACTGCCGCTGCGCGGCAAGATACTGAACGTCGAAAAAGCGCGGCTCGACAAGATACTCAGCTCCGAAGAGATAAAAAACATGATAACGGCTTTCGGCTGCAACATCGGTGAGGATTTCAACGTCGATAAGCTGAGGTACCACAAGATCATCATCATGACGGACGCGGACGTCGACGGGTCGCATATAAGGACGCTTTTGCTCACCTTCTTTTACAGGTACATGACGCCCCTCATCGAAGGCGGATACGTCTACGCCGCCCAACCGCCGCTCTATCAGATAAAGAAGAACAAGGACGTCTACTACACCTATTCAGAAAAGCAGCAGGAAAAACTCATGACGGAGCTCGCGGATAAGCCGGGCAAGCCCGATATCCAGCGGTATAAGGGCCTCGGGGAGATGGATTATCACCAGCTATGGGAGACCACGATGGATTACAACAACAGGACCCTCATACAGATAACCCTTGAGGATGTGGCGGCGGCCGATGAAATGTTCACAACACTGATGGGCGACAAAGTCCCGCCGAGAAGGAAATTCATAGAAGACAACGCAAAATATGTTAAAAATTTAGATATATGAGGAAGAGGTCCTTTAGATGAGTTTGATTGAAGACCAGAAAATGATCCAGCACGAAATATACGATGAGATGAAGAACTCCTACATAGATTACGCGATGAGCGTGATCGTGGCGAGGGCGCTCCCGGACGTGCGGGACGGCTTGAAGCCCGTGCACAGGAGGATCCTCTACGGGATGCATACGCTGGGAATAACCCCGGACAAGCCCTACAAGAAATCGGCGAGGCTCGTGGGCGACGTGATGGGCAAGTACCATCCCCACGGCGACAGTTCGATATATGACGCGATGGTCAGGATGGCCCAGGATTTTTCCATAAGATACCCGCTGGTTGACGGCCACGGCAACTTCGGCTCGGTAGACGGCGACGGAGCGGCGGCCATGCGTTATACTGAAGCGAGGATGTCAAACCTTTCGCTTCAGATGCTCCGGGACATCGACAAGGAAACGGTGGATTTCGTGCCCAACTTCGACGAGGAGGAAGAAGAGCCGTCGGTTCTGCCATCGAGGTTCCCTAACCTTTTGGTCAACGGTTCAAACGGCATCGCGGTGGGGATGGCGACGTCGATACCTCCGCATAACTTGGGCGAGGTCATAGACGCCACCGTCAAGATGATAGACAAAAAAGACTGTACAGTGGAGGACCTGATAAAAATAGTCAAAG
>Ga0123354_10016544_pt1 | contig 11560 bp, 7 predicted proteins | sample TergutLab28metaG_2_FD_97872 | JGI IMG/M metagenome (GOLD analysis project Ga0123354, IMG submission 97872) | Labiotermes labralis P4 segment gut microbial communities from Petit-Saut dam, French Guiana - Lab288 P4 | ecosystem: Host-associated > Arthropoda: Insects > Digestive system > Gut ... | reverse complement strand
GTCATAACTCCGTAACCGTCCAAAATCGGACACATGTTTATATGAACTTTTTTGATCACAAAGACCTAGGAAATCACCTCCTGCAGTTATGCCCTAAAGTCGTGAAACACCCTGTATAAGCATATTTTAACATCTTATAAAATAATTATATACATATCATATTGATTTTTTTTCATTTTATGTAAAATACATTAAAAATCATAGAGTATTAACCTTCTATACAAAATTCTACGGTTTCTTATACGTTTTATATCAACTGGAAAAATCAAAATAAGTACGTAATGGATTTATAACATGTAATGTTTGTATATTAACCTTTTGACGCCTAATGTCAACTATAGTGGTTGTACCGCACCGCTAACCTCTAAAGTTGCATTTTATATATTTATTCAACAAATATAGGTACTGAATATTTAAAACAGGTTATATACTCTCTGTTTTTTTTTTCTCTTCAAAATGCAGTTTGTTTCATAATTCTAACGTATTTGGTTCCTGTATTATTCACATTTTATATACAGAATGTGCTAAAATTAAAAAAAAATAATTCTGGCGCCAAAAGGTTAAAACCCTGGACCTAAAGTTTAGCTGTTTCGTGCTACATTTAATGGGTATTATGGATATAATCTGTAACATACCAGCAATTTTAAGTTTGGTGTATGAGCGCCCTGAGGAAGGCACAGACTTGCCTAAACATGCAGGAGTAGTGAAAGATAATGCCGTTAGATGCGTTTGTAGTTTGTGAATTAATTTGGTTTTATAAATGAATATGGTAAATAGAAACTGAATAATAATTACAAAGCAACGACCTGCATGATGAGGACCCTGATGCACGACAGATTTAAAAAACGACGAGCGCTATGCTGCCTACCGTCACGCAAATCCAACTGCATGGTGACCATTCATATTGGCAGGGAAAGCCAAAGACTCTAGGGACCGCCGATGGTACTACCACTCGTATGTCTGTCTCTACGATGTGTCGGACACGGCGAAAACAATTTGATGTGTTACGTGCTGAATATCTCACATCTTAGCATTTGTGAGGGAACTAAGGCAACTTGTGCGATAAATATGAATGCAGTGTATTTCCTGAGAGGCTCTCAAGAAATCGTAACGCGGAGGACAAAGATACGAATCTTACCAAACATTTGCATGAGTGAGGATCTTAAATATTATACAAAGAAGAGTTCATTCTATTTAATTTAATCTTCTTTCTTACTTTCTTTCTTTTCCTCTCCGCGTCTATTTGTTTTAGTGCGTTAGAAATATTCTATTTGATGCAATGAATAGCCTAAAATTACTCATATTTTTTCGCCTACAAGCTTAGATCTGCAGGTATGAGGATGAAATGAAATGATAAGACAAAATTTCATTATAATCTATAGTATGATTAGAGGACGCAGACATTTCTTTAACCCATTATTATATAAGAGTGGAGTTCCTACCTCAAAGAAAACACACGGAACCTCCCTGTAAGAATAAGAGTTTGTCGTTTTTCAGGAAAATAATAGTGTTACTTATGAACAGGTGGGAAATGCAGTACATAGGAAATACGCAGAATTTTGTGATGTCGAAGCGGGTAGCAAATGTAGTTACAAATGGAGCTTACAGTTTTCATATAGAATTATCCTGTATGATGGAGTTACGGCACCAGTGTGTAACAGATACAGCTTCAGGACACAAAGTAAAGGCAAATGTATTTATCGTTGCGCTTAATCAAACAATGCGACATTAAGAAGTGTGGAAGAATGGTGGTTTTGCTCTAGATATTCTCGACCTTAACAGTAGTTGAACTTGAAGGGTAAGCTTTACGTCTAGGTTGTTTTACCTCCAGGATAAGATCCCCAGTTATTCAGCGGGTAGGACGGTTTGAGGGTGGGTCTGGACGCGTGTCCTTATGCAACGCATTTCGAGGGACCACACGATATTTCCAACGGCCTTCGTGCACCCACTTCATCTGTTCCAGCAGTGACAGGGAACAGCTGTTGCTGTCAGCTGAACTAAACTTTCAACACATAATAATGAGAATAAAAGTGTCGTTATCCCTCTGATGGAGTAATTACCACACCACGCAGAGTTTGGAAGGTAATGATAGATTCTTGCCCCATCTTCTTTACTCCAAGGGCTAGGATCCCGTGGCACACATTAATCAGAGGGATAGATAGACAGACCCCATTGTGGGGTTTGGGCGTGGTGGAAAGAGACAAATCGCTAGCTTTGTCGGGATTAAAAATTATAATACAACCAATTTTGTGGCAAATGAATAAAAACAGTACATAATAACGATGATGATGATGATGATAATGATCACAACAGCAATGATTTTTGGCCTACACTACTGAATCTTTTAAGAAATACTAGGGTCGTGGATTTAGGGATGAGACGTGTAGCACGCATGAGAAAGGTTAGAAATGAATAAACCCGCATGAAATCCTAAACGGAATTGACCACCAGGGAGACCTTATGTTTAGTTAATTTCATTCTACATCCCGAAAGGAACCCCATAGCACCCACTCAGAACGAAACTGCGCGAGCCCCAGGATATTCACGGAAGCAGTGGCAAGGACAAAAGTCATTTTTCCTGGCTGGGAATCGAACCTCGGTGTATTTATTCAGTTTCATAATAAGATAATGTAACTAAGTTTCTATTTATTTGCGTCCACGTGTTTTATGGTATGTTTATTTAATTATTTGCTTTCTCTCAGTTACCTGTTAGTTTTCAGTCTCTCTCCTGAGGTACTGGTTTATTTATATTGTAAAGTGTTCATGTATTTCAGAAGTATGAACAAATATGCGATGATATGGGTTACTCAAAACTGCAATGAAAACATATAAATAAACTCCCTTCATCTTTGCAGCCAGTTATAGTAGGTACAAAAGAACGGATGAACTCATTAATTTCGAAATCAGATCCTGAAGTATGGATTGAGGCCAACTGTAGTACATCCCGGATTTTTGGCACTGGTATCGAAGATTCGTAAACCTGGGACCTAAGGATTCGAAACCTGCTGTTTGTCACAAATTGTAACACAACTGGCAAACATCCATATTGGCAGTGTTCCATAAATCGTCAGAATATGGGTAGGGTTATTAAACTTGCGTTTAAGAACGAAACTTAATGAAGAAAAATATAGTCAGATTGCATCGCTCTTTGATTATGCAGCCATTCTTTTAAAAACACACGACTTTAATTCCAGTATTCACTAAGCACTGTCTTCGAGGATACATGAGGCTCTGCTGTGAGGGTCTCACATGCATGAGCCTTACCATTAGGGACTTCTGCAGTGTGACTCTGTGTACTGTGATGAATAAGTGCCAGAGTGTCGGGGATGTAAGTTACCGCTACGTCAGGTTTGGAACAAGTGTCTCTGTAACGTTGGTATCTATCTAACACAGTAAACGAGATAAATACTAGAAATTCCTAATCTTGAAATCTTACGGTTTATATAAAATGTATGTATTTGCACTCTGTTATGCGTCAGTAAAGTTTCAAATTTAATATTTTAAAGGGACATAATTAGACTCCCTTTTTTTTTAACGTTGGTTCAGAATTTTTGGTTGGCACTCAGTTTGGTGTTCCTCAAGTTTTACGAGTATTTCCAAAATAGGCTTAACGTTTTGAAGACTGAAATTATCTTCAGCAGCTTTTAAGAATTAAATTTATAACTCCAAAAAGCACATCACATCTCAAATCAAACAGCAGGCACTTGAATATCTTCAATGAAATAATCTGTGTTCAGCCGTAACATTATAAGGAACACAGACACAGTCTACGGACGGAGTGCAGAGTTGTAGTTTCCAGAAATGACAAATAATCTTTCTTAAATTTCGACCCTAATGAAAGAAAATCATCGCTATTAAGATTTCTAAAAACACACCGAACGTACATGAAGGAAGCCATATATAACATTCATGCTAGTTATTTAATCTAGTCTTTTGCAACCACAGTATGAATTTATACTTTACCGTAATATGTAATAAATTAGTTTAATAATTTAATGATTAGCTACTGTCTTCAGTAAACGATACTGCATTATGTTATTAAACCAAAAATATACGAAAAAAACATGATGTGTCATGGAATTTTCAAAACGTAATTTTCTTCGTTGTTATTATTTAAAATTAACGCCCTTAAAGAACAGCGTTTGCGGGATATATTTAATATGCATTTTAATATTGAAAACTTCCCTCTCTTGTCCACAGTGTGCTCTTATGTGTACAATATAATTGTCAGAAAAAAATACTTATTGCCTTCAAGAGTCACATAACCTGAATGTCATCATTGTGATGAAGGAACTGATTTTTAAGAGATTATTTTTTTTAGCTTATTTCGCGCTTCAATGCGTCGAGGAAAACGTTTATGGACTTTGGTTATTCTAGAATGTCATGTGCATCACTTCGACTTTCACTTCCACCTCATCAGAACCTTGTGACATACAGCGGCGCAGCTGGGATTTTTGGCGCTCGGTGCGAGCAGTCATAATGGCTGCCCCTAACACAAAATGAAATCAAGAATAATGATATGGACGGTACATGTGGCGGGAGAGGTGCATACATGGTTTGGTGGGGAAACCTCAGAGAAAGATACCATTTGGAAGACCTAGGCGAAGATATGAGGATAATATTAAATCGATGTTCAAGGAGTGGGATGGGAAGGTGTGGACTGGATTGATCTGGCTCAGGATAAAGACAGGTGGAGGACGCTTGTGAATGCAGTAACGAACCTTTGGATTCCATAAAATGTATGGTATTTCTTGACTAGCTGAGGAACGATTAGCTTCTCAGGAAATACGTAGCTCCTTTGAGTTAAATAGCTAGTGTTTAATCTCTTTCCCACTGACTTCAACGTTACATGTTTTGACACCCTTCCCTCATGTGTTTATGGATTCTCCTTTTCCCAGAAATCATCAAGATCCGGGACATTCAGTACTTATGGAAGATACATACATAGTTTTACTTGGAAACTGAAGAAGAGACACAACATGGTTGTAGGTGTGGATAGACAAATAATAGAAATCGAATGGATGGTGTGGCGCAGCGGAGGGACGGATTTCTGTTAAACAGTTTTCCATAGAGCATGGAGCATTTCTTGTATAGCCAAACAAATATTTATTACTCGACAATCTCAACTGCATATAACTGGGAGGTGAACAATATCAGTTTTACTGTTTGATTCATTAAACGATTGATAATCGCAAATGCTTAAAGTGTTCTGGTAGGGTAATATGAGGGATTTACGTCATTTGTAAAACTTAGGTGTAGATGAGATGGAGGGCGATATTAAAATGGTTTTTGAAGAAAGAGGATTAGCTTGTTCATGTCTGTCTGTCTGTCTGTGTGTCGGCGTGTCTGTCTGCTCTAACAGCTCGAGAAATCCGCTCAGTGAGTGCGCGATGTTCCTTTGCAAACGCCCTTAAAATTCATTTGTATGAAATGCCGAATCGGAGAGTCACCTTTGAGGACGGAATTCGGCTGATTCATAAAATTTCAGATTATAAATTAATGAGTTATTTTAGTGCAAAATGTCTGATGGTCCAAAGTTTATGTTTAGATTCTTTTTGTGACCATACATTCGCCACATATAACAGCCCATCTTTAGAATTGAAATCTTATGTTATGCTGCTAGGAACTAGGTTACAAGCAGCATTAGAGTGATTAGCCTAGGAGATTATTAATCAAAGGAATCTAATTTCTTTTCCAGGCATGGGTATATGAGTTTTTCTCCAGATAATGGAGGTCGGTTCTGAGACCCACCCAATCTCCTATTTAATGACAGTCGGTGGCTTTTATACTTGAATAGATCATTATCTATAGATCGCCCATGAACAAGGACAGGTTAACTGGAGCTACAGGTGAACAGCCCAGCTTACGAAAATTCGACAGATGTATAGAATGAATTTCTAAATGTGAACCTCACATACAGCGGCCATCAAATTATTCTGCCGTGAAATGCGCAAAAGTGTAGCAGACACGGGACGAGATAACGATACTACTAGCAATCATAAAAACATCTAAATCCTTACAATTAGAAATCACTGAAAGCTGGGATCCCAATGCTTGTAGAAGTCCTTATTCGAAGATGATTGGATGACTTGCAAACGGGTGTGGACTCAAATTCCATGTTTGCCACATGGCTAGTCTGCTTTAAGTCTGCAGGGCGATAAATTTTTTTAAACGTATTAAAAGGGGAAGGCAGCTTCTTCCGAGTTTATTTAGAGTTGCCAACAACGCATTGTAACCGGGCTATGCACAGACCCGCCCTTCAATGCTATTCTGCCACGTTGGCATGACGGGAGGTAAAATAATTAACAGCCATTAAGACCACTAAATGACTTTGGCGGTATCGTGGCAAGGAGCAAAACGACTTTTGTAGCAATGACGGAAGAGTGACGTCGGTCTGGTAGTGAGGACTGACCGATTGCAGTCTGTGCCGCGGCAGAATTGTTTGACTCAAGCCTTACAACATGATTGATGTTGATTAGAATATGGGTTCGAGCCCTTACGGCCCCGATGCAGCTAGGCCTTATAAACGGGCCCTTTGTGCCCCATAATCTGATATCAGTTCAGGAGAACCCTGTTCCTTGCTAAAGATCCAGATGGCCCCCAGACTTAGCTGTCAATATCCTCTGTGTCCAAGAAAAAGGAACCCAGATGTGCATTTTCTTTTTCTCTCAAACGTCGCAGTAAATGAACCCCCTCCAGGTTCCCCAACAGGGCCCCTATGAAGAGAACTGCCTGTTTACAGGGCCTCCTTTACATATCTTTCAAATTCCTCATAAAAATTTCCCTAAATAAAGAAATTTTCCCTTCTCTCAAATGCCATAGGAAAGATTTTCCCTCCATGCTCCCCAAAAGCGGAGACCTTATGGAAACAGACGCCCATTTCTAGAGAGTTACTTAGCATATCCTTCGGGTTCCGTAGTAAAGAAGCCCTCCCTCCAGGTTCCCCTCATAGAGCTCCCTCGAAGAGAGATGCCCCATCCCTAGAGCCCTCCACTCATCTTTCAAAGCCCCCAGTATACGAGCCCACTTCCAGTTTCCACAGCTGTACAACAACTAACCACTAATTACTGACGTAATGATGCTAAGACAATTACAAGTTCTCTCACTTACCTGTGCTCTATAACTTTGCAAACTTTCTGGACACCTTTCATTCTGCTGTTAGGAACAGACACACATTCTTAACCGTACTTACGGGAAATTTCCAGACTGAGGACAGCACTGTGTCGCTGTACTGTGAACATGTGCTTAGGGTCACTCTATGAACATTTTAAATTAAATATGGAGACTATGATACAAGTAGTGTTTGACAGATATTATTGCCTGTCCTTTGGCTCTGTAAGACCTTGCACTGTCACATCGCACTTTCTACCCAGGTCAAGCTTCTTCACATTTATCGTACTTAAAATTCGATTCCCACAGCAAAGGCAATACCTCACTTACCAGTTACAAGACTACATCCATACAGCACGGAACTCCGTAAGAAGCTAGAAGTTCATTTTCTGGTACAGAAATTTGAAGCTGAAGTTAACCCTTTAACCGCCGAGTTAAATCCCATCTTCCATCTGCTGGCATTACTAGGAGCTCGCCATATTCGACACGTTTGTAGGGTAAGAGCTAATTACCATAATTACAAGAGTAAGAACGTTATCTCAATCCTGAGTCAGATTAATCCAGTACATGATGTCACAACCTACTCCTCTGAGATCCATATTAATATCATCCATTCATCTAGGCCTAAGCTTTCCGAACGGATTCTAGACTTCAGATTTTCCGAAGAAACCCTCATATGCATTTTCTTATTCCATTAGTTAAGAGTAAGTCATTTAATAAAACCCATCAATACAACGTGTCACTAGCTAGGCATCGTTCGGTAAGATAAGGTATTCTATCAAATGTTGCGACAAGCAAAGATTTGTTATCTCATTTACCAAAGACCTCCACTGAACCCTATCGGCCACCCTATAAATTCAGTTCGTATAACTACAGTTTCTTTGAAAATAAACCCCTTTCTCTAACTAGTTCTCGCAAGTGGCTCTTTGCTTCAGTTTTCTCGAATAAATTCTTGAATGTACAGGAAAATCTAATCTTTTCCATGGCAAAATATTTCAGCCTACTGTAAATGAACACGACTTATTTCTTCTTTTTGAAATCTGAAGCAGATATTTTAAATTTGAGGATCAGAACAATAACTTCGTTCACAAATCTCTACTTCTCCCAATATGTCACAAGCTGCTTCCACTCGTCACTTATCTCTCACCATCCATCCATATACGGCGCTACCGCCCGTTCTGGGCCCTGGCCTCCCTCATAAGACGCCTCCATTCATCCCTATTTTCAGCTCTTCTCCTCCATCCTCTTATCCCCAGCAGTCGTAATACATCCCTCTGGACCACATCTGCCCATCTGTTTCTTGGTCTTCCCACTGGTCTTGTGGTGTGGAAGTTCCCGTTTAAAACCTTTTTTGGGATCCTTTCTTCTTCCATTCTTATTATGTGGCATGCCATCCTAAACTTCTAATTTTAATGTCCTCCACGATGTTTGGTTCCTTGTACAAACTTTAGAGTTCACTGTTCCATCTGGGAGGCCAGCGTCCCCTCTCTTGTGTTAGGCCATATATTCTTTGCAATATTTTCCTTCCAAACGTGTTTAGCATCTGCTCTGCTGCTTGTATTAGTGTCCAGGTCACACTTCCATAGCATAATATTGGCTTTATTAATGTTTTGTACAGTCTTATTTTGTTGTTTCGATGGATTTGTTTAGATCGGAATGTGGTTTGCAGGGAGCTGTAGGCTTTGTTAGCTGCCAGGATCCTAGCTCTGATTTCTTCCGTTTCATCACTGCCATCATTTATTACTGTCCCTAAGTATTTAAATCTCCTGGCCACTTCAATCTTGTGATCCTCAACAGTCGATGTTCCTCCCTTTCCAAGTCTCCTATACTGCACCATTGCTTTTCTTTTATCAACATTTACGATAAGCACAACTTCTTTTGCTTTCTCTTTCAGTTCACCGTAAACATCTGAAATAGCCCTCTTTGTTCTACCCATGATGTTTACATCGTCTGCATACGCAATTAATTGCGCCGATCTATGAACTATGTTGATGTGGTCTGTACCGACAATTGCCTTATTACGTATTCCAGTGCTAAATTAAAGAGGTTGGGTGTCAGTCCGTCTCCTTGTTTCAATCAAGTTCCTACCATAAAGCCATCCGTCATAATTGTTCCTATCTTTGCATAGTAAGTTGAGATTTCCATAGTTGCTTTCACTAGCCTTATCAGTTTATTCGGGATTCCAAAGTGCGCCATTATCGCGTACAGTTTGTCCCTTCAGATACTGTTATATGTTTTATGAAAATCAACAAAAATCTTATTTATCTCTACATTATGCTCCCAGGTTTTTTTCAATAAATTTTTAACTGTAAAAATTTGGTCTGTAGTCGATATTCCTGTTCTAAATCCTGCTTGGTATTCTCTAATTATATGTTCAGTGTATTTTTTAAGTCTATTCACTTATCTCTCACATAGGGAACTAATTTAGCCAAGATGTCACCTTTCAAATATATAATTAACTTGCCCAAGAGGTCACTACCCTCCCAAGATATTACTAAACTGCACAAGGTATCACTGAACTGAGCAATATATCACTGAAATTCACATGATGTCACTAAACTGTCCGAGATATCACAATACCCCCATGACACCATACGCCTTCCCAAGATGTTACTAACCTGCCCATTACATCAGAAGTTTCGATGGTGTAAGGAATTTCATCATCAGATTCGATGTCCTTTTCTTTCGTGTCTTTTGGTACGTCTGATCCTTCTTCAGGCTGATCTCCATCCTTTACCCCGTCGACGTCGCTACGCCTCGCCGACGTGGAACCCACTGAATGCCGGTGTCTGTTTTTCTTTCCTACTTTCTGAAAAATAAATATTACCATGCAGCGCCCAAAACAAAATATTCCTGTGTACACGGCAGGGCTGGCCAATATGCGGCCCTCGATAAAAGTATTTGCGCTCCTAGGTCACCTCCATAGTTTTAGTACTATAATTTATCCAATACAATATAATTGATCTGTGGGTCGGGTAGCTCAGTCGGTATAGCGACTGACTACGTGCTCACGGTTCGGGATCGAATCCCGGTGGGGGCGAGATTTTCCGCCCATCCAGACCGGACCTGGGGCCCACCCAGCCTCCTGTAAAATGGGCACCGGGTCTTTAACCGGGGGTAAAGTGAGGTCAGGGCGTGCTGCTGACCCCTCACCCCTTCTAGTGCCGCGGTCATGGAAGAGTAGAGCTATACCTCTACCCACCCTCTGGGCCACATCGGGCCTCTAAAGGGATCACTTTACCGTTAACTTTTAATATAATTGATCTACAAAACACAATACGGCAACTTTATTAACAGAGAAAATATTCAGAAACAATAACCCATCACCTGTAAGACAGCACACAGTAAACCAGTCATTCTTAGTGTTTTACCGAGATTAGTAAGGCCTAATAACTTGTCATTCAACCCTATGTTTGACGTAACTTACTGTTTGTAAATAACGACCTTCTGATTAATTTATTCCTAATTACTTCCTAGGGATATTAAAAATTATTTTAGAAGTTCCTCTACTGACTTAGATTTACGTTACAACGGGAATGTGACTTTTGTGACAAATGCACAGTTACCCTTAAATCGTACTTTTCAATTTTGTAATTTTTTGATGACAACATATTACCTTTTGAATCATTTTACTTTATGAGTTGTCTCCATCGTCTTTTGTGTGATTTTTTTTTACCATGGCGCAACAGCCCCTAGTGGACCAAGGCCTCCTCATTACCGAGGCTTCACGATTACACTCAAATACACCACAGTAGGTAGGACTACTTTGGACAAGCGATCGACCCGATGCATAGGCCTCTACCTGACAACGTTTTGAGTTTTAATACCATAAAATTAATAAAACGCCACGATTCGCGTAGTTTTGTGTCGTTCCTGGCTGAATGTTTCTGAAAGAACGAATCAGAGAGTTGACCGATGGGATCCCGCTGTTGGCTCCACGAACCTGTCGTTGCCTTTAATCTAGGCGTCTTACTTTATTAGACAGTCTTTGGGTTTAATCCACTTCAAGGTTTCGAAGGGTTCACCCAAAAATTTCCAGTGACAAACATGACTTCTCTGTTCCCCTTACCAGTTCCTTTCACCAGTCGCAGAATTATTTAACAGTACTGACTGATGGTGAGCTAGTAGGTCAAATAAGGATTTTTTCCTCCACGTTCTTCTTATATGTGTCTATGCACAGGCCACTCGGAACATTTCCACAGTATACGTGATGAACTGCGCATTCACACTTACTTATTACTTTACAAAATTTGTTTTGCCCAAAATAATTCTTACAAATTCACAATAATCACCAACACATGCACACTTTTTCATTTCACACTATAAAACTTTAATTTGTTAAAACATTTAAAATCTCCGACATGTTTCGGTTTACATTTAAACCATCTTCAGGGAGCTATTAGTTCATGCTAAAGTTACTTATATCTTGTTGGTATGATGGTGTTGTAGT